>Ga0307998_1001309_pt1 | contig 13365 bp, 7 predicted proteins | sample Davwhametageno37_FD_203147 | JGI IMG/M metagenome (GOLD analysis project Ga0307998, IMG submission 203147) | Marine microbial communities from Davis Island wharf, Antarctic Ocean - #37 | ecosystem: Environmental > Aquatic > Marine > Unclassified | place: Antarctic Ocean: Davis Island wharf... | reverse complement strand
TTTAAATAATTGTACTTTGACCCGCATGAATATTCATGAAATTTAGATTACTATCTTCTTGGTTTAAAATATAATCTGCAATAAAATCGCCTACTTTAGAAGTCGATGCAGGGTATTTATTTTTACCCTTGATATCTTCTGTTGTAATATTTAAAACTAAAGACTTTTCTACTGCTCTTTCTATCGCATTCGCTTCCTCATCTAAACCTAAATGCGCTAATAACATGGCTACAGACAAAATAGAAGCTAAAGGATTCGCAATATCTTTCCCTTTTGCTTGCGGATAAGAACCGTGAATTGGCTCGAACAATGCATTTTTATTTCCAAGTGAAGAAGAGGCTAATAAACCAATTGAACCTCCAATAACACTGGCTTCGTCAGAAAGAATATCTCCAAACAAATTTTCGGTAAGAATTACATCAAACTGTCTAGGATTTAAAATTAATTGCATGGCTGCGTTGTCTACAAACACATATTCTAAAGTAACATCTTTGTATTTTTTTGCAATCTCTGTAACTGTTTTCCTCCATAAACGAGAAGTTTCTAAAACATTTGCCTTGTCTATTAAAGTTACTTTTTTTCTTCTGCTTTGTGCTGCTTTAAAAGCCAAGTGAGTAATTCTAGAAATTTCTTCAACGGTATAAGAGCAAACGTCAAAAGCCGATTGACCATCTTTACTCAATTCTTTTTTGCCGAAGTAAATACCACCCATTAATTCTCTAAAAAAAACAATATCTGTTCCTTTAATAATTTCTCTTTTTAATGGAGAATTTTTTATCAAACTGTCATAAGCCTTCACAGGTCTTACATTGCAGAACAAACCCAAATCTTGTCTTAATTTTAACAATCCTTGTTCTGGTCTTACTTTTGCTGTAGGATCATTGTCGTATTTAGGATCTCCAATAGCGCCAAACAAAATAGCATCTGCTTCTTTACAAATAGTGATGGTTTCCTCGGGCAAAGGCACTCCTGTCGCGTCAATTGCACATGCGCCTAGCTGCGCTTCTTTATATAAAAATATATGATCGTACACCTCAGCTATTGCCTCTAATGCTTTTTTTGCCTGATTGACAACTTCTGGTCCAATACCATCTCCGGGAATTACTGCGATTGTATATTTCATTTTTACGGGGCTCTAAAGTTTTTATGCAGCTGCTATTTTAGAAGCTTTATTTACTTCTTTCATGATGTTGTGAATATCTTCATCCTTTACTTCTTTTTGCTTATCTGCTGTAGTTAAAAATACATCGTAAGCAATATCTAACTGTACTTTGGTTAATTCATAACCAATATTTTTTGCTCTGTAAGCCAATGCTGCTCTACCACTTCTTGCAGTTAAAATAATAGCACTTTCTGTAACACCAACATCTTCAGGATCCATAATTTCATAGGTTTCTCTATTTTTTATCACACCATCTTGATGAATTCCAGAACTATGCGCAAATGCATTTGCCCCAATAATTGCTTTGTTTGGCTGCACAGGCATTCCCATACTTTCACGAACTAAAATACTTGTATCGTACAATAGTTTTGTATTGATACTTGTTTCTAAATTCAAATAGGGATGTTGTTTTAAAATCATCACTACTTCTTCTAAAGCCGTATTTCCTGCACGTTCTCCAATTCCGTTAATAGTGCATTCGATTTGACGCGCACCATTGATAACACCTGCAATTGAATTGGCAGTTGCCATTCCTAAATCATTGTGGCAGTGGCAAGAAAGAATAACATTTTCTATCCCTCTTACGTTTTCGCGCAAATATTTTATTTTTGCACCATATTCTTCAGGCAAACAATACCCCGTTGTATCGGGAATATTCAATACCGTTGCACCTGCTTTTATAACGGCTTCACAAACTCTTGCTAAATACGCATTGTCTGTTCTTCCAGCATCTTCTGCATAAAATTCTACGTCTTCTACAAATGTCTTCGAAAATGCAACCGCTTTTACAGCGCGTTCTATTACTTTTTCTCTTGTAGAATTAAATTTATATTTTATATGAGAATCGCTCGTTCCAATACCTGTATGAATTCTAGGATATTTTGCATATTTCAAAGCTTCTGCAGCTACTTTTATATCATTCTCAACAGCTCTTGTCAAGCCGCAAACTGTTGCATTTTTTATAATTTTTGAAATTTCGGAAACCGATTTAAAGTCTCCGGGGCTAGAAACAGGAAAACCCGCCTCAATTACATTTACACCCAGTAAGTCTAATCTTTCTGCAATTATTAGTTTCTGATTGGTATCTAATTTACACCCAGGAACTTGCTCTCCATCTCTTAATGTTGTGTCGAAAATTTGTACTTGATTGTCTTGCATAATTTCTGTAAAGATTGTACTTATTATAAACCAAATATATATCTTGCATATTCAAGTTAAAAACAAACATTGCATACTCAACGATTTCTAAAGCAAATCGTTAATAATTAAAAAACTGACTGTCAATATATTATGAGCAAAATCATTACATCCGCCAATCAACAAAATGATGCTCTTTTCGTACTTATTAAGTCCTTAACAAAATCAGAAAAGAGACAATTTAACCTTTATGTTGGCAGATTAGATGGAAATATTGATGCAAAATTTTTCTCTTTGTTTAAATTTCTAGAAAAGTTAAAAATATATGATGAGAAGGTAATTATTGGAAGTGGCATTGTTTCTAAACAACAGCTCTCTAACTTAAAAGCACATTTATACAAACAAATATTAATTAGTCTTCGTTTAAATCCTGCCCATAAAAATGTGCGTATTCAAATTAGAGAACAATTAGATTTTGCAACCGTTTTATATCAAAAGGGATTGTATAAACAAAGTTTAAAACTCCTAGAAAAAGCCAAGAATATGGCTTTAGAAAATGAAGAAAAAAATATTGCTTATGAAATTGTAGAACTAGAAAAAGTTATTGAAACACAATATATTACAAGAAGTATCAGCAATAGAGCCAATCAATTATCTGTGCAGGCAAAAGAACTAAGCCAGCAAAATGTAATTGCCAGTAAACTCTCTAATTTATCGCTTCAATTATACAGCCATTTATTACAAAACGGCTATGTAAAAAATGAAAAAGAAGTACAGTTTGTTGAGACCTATTTTAATGACAGAATGCCCAAGTATGATTTTAAAACCTTAGGCTTCAGAGAAAAATTATGGCTATACAAAGCGCATTTGTGGCGTAGTTTTTTAATTCAAGATTTTTTATTAAGCTATAAATATGCCAGTAAATGTGTCGGCTTATTTAATAGTTCTAAATTAATTAATCTACATCCAGTTTTTTATTTAAAATCTAAAAATTACTTGCTAGAAGCTTCTTTTTTAGTAAAAAAAGTTTCCACATTTAAAGCGGAGTTAGCAGCTTTTGAAACAGAAATTGAAAACAAAGAAATTCCGTTAAATACAAACACAGAACTGCTAATTTTCTTATACCTCTACTCGAACAAACTACATTTACATTTTTTAGAGGGTTCTTTTGAAAAAGGAGAATATTTAGTTGACGTCATTAATGCAAAGATTGAAAAATACAAAAACAGACTAGACAATCATTATGTAGTCCTACTAAACTATAAAATTGCTTGTTTGTACTTCGGAATGGGCAAGAACAGACTTTGTATTGCATATTTGCAAAAAATTATTCGCTCTAAAAACCTAAGCTCTGCAGAAGATTTACAGTGTTTTGCTCGTGTTTTAAATCTGATAGCCCATTATGAATGCGGTTTAGATTACGACTTAGAAAGACAGTTTATAGACACCTATAAGTTCTTACTAAAAATGGAAAACTTACAAGAAGTGCAAAAAGTTTTTCTAACTTCTATTCGAGATTTAAGTGATGTTTTTCCGCATGAAATTAAAAACGAGTTCAAAAAAATTCATACAAAGTTGAAAAAGTTTGAAAATCATCCATACGAGAAAAGAGCCTTCTTATACCTAGATATTTTATCTTGGTTAGAAAGTAAAATTCAGAACAAACCAATTGCGACGATTCTTAAAGAAAAATCAATCCTACTCGCTAAGTAGTTTTAAATATTCAATTTTAAACCAACCATTTTATCAAAATCGTATTAATTGCCCTGTTTTCTAAAATAATTTACATTCCCTAAGTGCATCTTAAAAAATAATAATACTTTTGTTGCGTGCATATATCAAACCTTTACATAATAAACACGCGAACTATTTCTATGGTTGGTATTTCTATGTATAAGTCTATTCGCACCTCTTCTTTTACAATTACCCTTTAGGGGTTTTATATATTCATATCAATTTTAGGTCACTCACAGTTTCGAATCACATCGAAATGCATTCAGTAAAAAATAAGTTACACAAACGATTCATTACCAATGAAAGTATTAAAATTTGGCGGTTCATCTGTCGCAAACTCAGAAAACATAAAAAAAGTCTTAGCGATTATTGCAAAAGCGTCTAAAAATCAAAAAATAGTAGTGGTTGTCTCAGCGTTTGGTAAAACTACCAATAAGCTCTTAGCTGCCTCCAATGATGCATTAGAGAATATACACATTACCAAAGAAATTTTAGAAACTATTAAAGCACAACACTATCAAGTTATTGATGATTTAATTACGACAAATAAAACAGTCGTTTTTGAGGAGGTTACTTATTTATTTGACCGATTAACTTCTATTTATGAAGGTATATTTTTGCTACAAGAGTTGTCTGACAAAACGCTCGCGAAAGTTTGTAGTTTTGGCGAAAGACTCTCTTCCTATATCATTGCAAATGCCGCTAAAGAAGTCTTTAATGCAGCCCATAAAGAAAGTAGAGATTTAATAATTTCTAATAATGACCACTTAAATGCGCAGGTTAATTTTAAAATTACCAACGAAAAAATTACCTCTTTTTTTAAAGAAAACGAATCTCAAGTAACTGTTTTCGGAGGCTTTATTTCTTCTAATATTGCAGGAGAAATAACTACCTTAGGTAGAGGTGGCTCTGATCTTTCTGCTTCTATTTATGCGGCGGCTTTAAATGCGGAAGAATTACAAATATGGACAGACGTTCCTGGAATGTTTACTGCAAATCCTAGCGTTGTGAAGCAAGCATATCCAATCTCAGAAATCTCTTATGAAGAAGCTATGGAATTGTCTCATTTTGGTGCAAAAGTGTTATATCCACCAACCATTCAACCTGCTTTAAGAAAAGAAATTCCAATTCGAATTAAAAATACATTTCATCCAGAAAAATTAGGAACCTTAATTTGTAAAAACCCAAACAACAAGAATGAAGTAAAAGGGATTTCACATATAGAGAACATCAGTTTAATTACTTTAGAAGGTGGTGGAATGGTAGGGATTCCTGGCTTTTCTAAGCGTTTATTTGAAACACTTTCACTACAAAAAATCAATGTTGTTTTTATAACACAAGCGTCTTCTGAACATTCAATTTGTGTGGGTGTTTATGAAAATGATGCCAAAAAAGCCAAAGAACTTTTAGACGAAACTTTTAGCTCAGAAATAGAAAGAAAAAAAATAAAACCCATCAATACAGAGAATGATTTGGCAATTATTGCTGTAGTAGGCGAAAGCATGAAAAATCACCAAGGTTTAAGCGGACAAATGTTTAGTGCCTTAGGAAGAAATAATGTAAATATTAGAGCCATTGCACAAGGTGCCTCAGAAAAAAATATTTCTGCGGTCATCAATAAAAAAGATGCGAAAAAAGCGTTAAATATTTTACACGAACAATTTTTTGAAGAAAGAATAAAGCAGTTAAACTTGTTTGTAACGGGTGTTGGTAATGTTGGTGAACGTTTTTTAGCACAAGTGCACCAACAGGAAGAATTCTTAAAAGAAAACCTAAAACTAAATATTAGGGTTATTGGAATCTCAAATTCTAGAAAAATGTTTTTTGACAGCAACGGCATCGATCTAAATAACTGGAAAGAAAATCTAGAAAATGGAGCACCTACAAGCTTAGATATCTTTCGTGAAAAAGTAAAAGAATGCAACAATAGAAACAGTGTTTTTATAGACAACACTGCAAATCAGCAAGTTTCTGAAGTATATGAGAAATACCTGCGTGAAAGTATTTCTGTAGTAACTTGTAATAAAATTGCATGCGCTTCTAACTTTCATAATTACAAGACTTTAAAAGAAGTTTCTAAAAAATACAATGCTTCCTTTTTATTTGAAACAAATGTTGGTGCAGGTTTACCAATTATAGATACCCTTAAGAATTTAATTAATTCTGGTGATAGAGTTCAAAAAATTCAAGCTGTATTGTCTGGAAGTTTAAATTATGTTTTCAATAATTTTGACGAAAATGCAAGCTTTCATGATGTTGTTGCAGCAGCACAAAAAGAAGGATATACAGAACCAGATCCTACCATTGATCTCAGCGGTGTTGATGTTGCCCGGAAAATTTTAATTTTAGCTAGAGAAAGTGGGTACCAATTAGAATTAGATACTATTTCTAACAATTCTTTTTTACCTGCAGACAGTTTAAAAACAAATAACAATAAAGATTTTTATGCTTCATTAACAAAAAATGAAGTACATTTTCAAAATATCTATAAAGAGGCAAAAAATAAAAACTGTCGTTTAAAATATGTGGCAGAATTTATTGATGGAAAAGCAAATGTTGGTCTGCAACACATTGCTCCAGAGCATCCTTTTTATAATTTAGAAGGGAGTGATAATATTGTCTTATTTTTCACAAACAGATATCCAGAAAATCCTTTAATTATAAAAGGTGCTGGTGCTGGTGCAGATGTTACTGCTTCTGGTATTTTTGCAGATGTAATTAGAACGGGAAATAAATAATTATTAAAAAAAAATATGGACTATCTTAAAATCTTCGCTCCTGCAACTGTTGCAAATGTTTCCTGTGGGTTTGATTCCTTGGGTTTTGCTGTGGATGCTGTTGGAGATGAAATCACATTTACGAAAACAGCTGAAAAAGGTGTTACAATAACCACTATTACTGGTGCTAACTTAACCTATGATATTGATAAAAATGCGGCTAGTGCTGTTGTTAAAAAAATACTGAATGCCGCCAATGCTGATTTTGGAATTGCATTAACCCTTCATAAAGGTTTCTCTCCTGGAAGTGGCTTGGGTAGTTCTGCAGCAAGTGCCGCGGGTGCTGCTTTTGGTGCAAATAAATTAGTAGGAAACCGATATTCTGAATTAGAACTCACAAAGTTTGCTATGTTTGGTGAAGAAGTTGCTTGCGGATCTCAAATTGCAGACAATGTTGCTGCAGCTATTTACGGCGGTTTTATATTGGTAAGAAGTTACAATCCTTTAGACATCGTAAAACTACCTGTTCCTAGTGAATTAAGAGTCGTTGCAATTCACCCGCAAATAACTATAAAAACAAAAGATGCTAGAGCCGTTTTACCAAAAAAAATTGCACTAAAAGATGCGGTTACACAATGGGCAAATGTTGCTGGTTTAATTAGCGGTTTATATACAGATAATTACAATCTAATTAGTAATTCTTTAGTAGATATTGTCGCAGAACCTGCCCGTAAACCCTTAATTCCGTTTTTTGATGAGGTAAAAAATAGCGCGCTAAAAGCAGGTGCTTTAGGTGCTGGAATTAGTGGTTCTGGCCCCACAATTTTCGCACTATGTGAGGGCAACGAGGTTGCTGAAAAAGTATATCACAGCATCGAAGAGAGTTACAAAAATAAAGGAATTGATTTTGAAATGTTTATTTCAAAAGTGAACCAAGAAGGGATAAGAATATTAAAAAGCACATAAAAATAGCTCGATACAAATTGCATGAAAACATCAAATTCACTCGATGGGAAATCATGCCTGTCAGTTCGAGTGATTTTTGAGGAACTAAAAAATTGTATCAAGAACCAAAAACTAGAAAAATGAACTATTACAGTTTACACCATAAATCACCCATATCCACTTTTAAAAACGCGGTGGTACAGGGACTTGCAAAAGATAGAGGAATTTATTTTCCGGCCAATATCACACCACTTTCAAAGGATTTTATTGCCAATATCACAAAGTATACACATCACGAAATTGCCTATGAAGTAATGAAGCAGTTTGTGGGTGATGAAATTCCTACGGAAAAATTAAAAGAAATTATTGCAAAAACCGTTTCTTTCGATTTTCCTTTGGTAAAAGTAGCCGACAATATTGCTTCTTTAGAGCTGTTTCATGGCCCAACAATGGCTTTTAAAGACGTGGGTGCAAAATTTATGGCACAGTGTTTAGCCTATTTCAATAAAGGTAATGAAGAAGAAGTTACTGTTTTAGTGGCTACTTCTGGAGATACTGGTGGCGCAGTAGCCAAAGGTTTCTTGGGTGCAAAAGGGGTAAATGTGGTTATTTTATACCCTTCAGGAAAAGTAAGCGATGTGCAAGAAAAGCAATTGACTACTTTAGGTCAGAATATTACAGCTTTAGAGGTAGATGGTGTTTTTGACGATTGCCAAGAAATGGTAAAAACAGCTTTTTTAGATGAAGACATTACCCGAACATTAACCTCTGCAAACTCTATAAATGTAGCGCGTTGGTTGCCACAAATGTTCTATTTCTTCTTTGCGTATAAAGAGTTACAAGAAACAAATAAAGACCTGGTTTTTTCTGTACCAAGCGGAAATTTTGGTAATATTTGTGCAGGAATTATGGCACAAAAATTAGGTTTACCCGTCAAACACTTTGTAGCTTCTACCAATATAAATGATACCGTTCCTAACTATTTAGTTGCTGGTGTTTACACCCCTAAACCTTCGAAAGCAACTATCTCTAATGCGATGGATGTTGGGAATCCGAGTAATTTTATACGCATTCGAGAATTGTTTAACAACGACTTAGAAACGCTTAAAAGTGCTTTTTCTTCGTATAGTTTTACAGATACTGAAACGCGTAAAGCAATGAAAAAGATCTATAATAATTCTGGATATGTTGCAGATCCGCACGGAGCTATTGGATATTTGGGTTTGAAAAAATACGGATTATCAGCAAACGAATTTGGCGTTTTTCTAGAAACAGCACATCCAGTTAAGTTTTTAGATGTTGTAGAGGATACATTACCTGTTAAAGTGGAGATTCCAGCGCAGATTCAGAAAGTGATGAATAATAAAAAAGCAGCGTTAAAAGTAGCTAATTATCAAGATTTAAAAGATTTTTTAATGCAATAAAAAAGATGGGGAAAAACCTTCCAACATTTTCCATAGAACTATTAATATCATATTCAGGATCTAAACTGGTTGTGGCAGTATCCAAATATTTGATGATTTTTGATGCATTTATGCCGCTGCTGATGCCGCTGATTGGGCAAAAACTGAAAGGTTGTAGAAAAATATAGCGAAAATTAATAGCAGAAGGATAATTCTCTTCATAATATTCTGATTCTATATATTTCTTGTGAAGGGGAATTATACGGAATAGTAAACGCGTGTTATTTTGTTGAGGTATTCAGGAAATCTCATAAAAAAACTACTACACGTCACAGATACCTCTTTTTAATATCCTTTTCAGAAGATGCTAAAGGGAGAAGCTATAAAATCAAAATTTTGTCTAGATCATAATATGTTCCAAACTAAAAAAATAGGGGACTAATTTTCCAACTTCTCCTTGATAGCACATAAAGCTAATAAAAAAATGCGATATAAATACATAATATGTTAACTATCTATATAATTAACATATTTGTTTATATTTTTAGTCGAAAAATTAAACAGTTTACACAAACGACTAACTAAATAGTTAAACCATTAAACATTTACCAACCATTTTTTTACAAATAGAATTCTTCTGAACCAATAAAGTAAAAAAGGAATGTGAAACTAAAATGACATTAAGCACAAAAAAAACCTGATCAGGTTCTTTTGTGCTTAAATAATTAAATCACTATGTTATCTACTTCGTTAAAAAAAAATCCCTTCAAACATTAATGTTTAAAGGGACTTAAGAACTAACTTGTTGGCCTACAAGGACTCGAACCTTGAATGTCGGTACCAAAAACCGGTGTGTTACCAATTACACCATAGGCCAATACTGCTTAGCGGATGCAAATTTAATCTATTCTTTTAATCTTACAAACATTTTTAAATATATTTTTTATTTAACATCTTTTTGTGCCATTTTCTCTCCGTAATTCAAGGACTTAACAAGGTATTTATTCATATTTATTGTTAAATTCGCACACACATTATATTGTAATTCTTATGACAACTGCAAAATTTAAAAAATGGAACATCATTTTAGGATGGTTCACATTTCTAATTGCTCTTATAACGTATTCTTTAACAATAGAGCCAACGGTTAGTGCTTGGGATGTTGGAGAATATATTGCAACTTCAGTAAAACTTGAAGTTGGACATCCACCAGGAGCTCCTTTATTTCAAATGTTAGGCGCATTTTTTGCAATGTTTACAACTGATGCTGCAGAAATTGGTAAAATGGTGAACTTTATGTCTGCTTTGGCAAGTGCTTTTACCATTTTATTTATGTTTTGGACGATTACAAACTTAGGTGAGAAATTATCATTAAAAACTGGTAAAATTACCGATGGAAGTTACATTGCTATTTTAGGAAGCAGTATTGTTGGTTCTTTAGCCTATACGTTTTCAGACAGTTTTTGGTTTAGTGCTGTAGAAGGTGAAGTATACGCAATGTCTTCTTTTTTAATGGCCATTTTATTTTGGCTCGGTTTAAAATGGGAAAGTGAGTTACACACACCTAGGGGAAATAAGTGGTTGATATTAATCAGTTTTACAGTTGGACTCTCCTTCGGTGTTCACATACTTTCTTTATTGGTTATTCCTGCAATTGTACTCTTGTATTTCTTTAAAACATATAAAAAAGTTAATTTAAAAACGACTGCTGTTGCGACTATTTTAGCCGTTTTAGTGTTGGCTTTTGTATTTAAATTTTTATTTCCTTTTACTTTAAAATTCTTTAGTGCTTCAGAATTGTTTTTTATCAATACCGTTGGTTTACCGTTTAACTCTGGAAGTATTATTGCTGCACTAATTTTAGTGGCGCTTTTCTTCTTCGGATTAAAATACACTCGGAAAAATAATAAAGTACATACAAACACTTTAATTTTATCAATCCTTTTTATTATGATTGGTTTTTCTTCTTGGATGATGTTGCCAATTAGAGCCAATGCAAATACGACCATTAATGAGAATAATCCCTCGAGTGCAAGAGAGTTATTAGCGTATTACGAGCGAGAACAATATGGAGATGCCAATGTTTTTTATGACACGTATTATTCAAATACTTTTCAGAGAACGCAAGATGAAAGCAAACCCTTTAAAAACGATAAGCCCAAATATGAGCAGAAAAACGGGAAATATATAATTGTAAATAAATACAAAAATGTAGTTCCTAATTATGCAGATAAACACAAGGGATTTATACCAAGAATGGTAAATCCAGCTTCAGAGAAAATGTATAAAAGCATTGCTGGGATTCCAGCAAATAGTAAAAGAAGGCCCACTTTTGGCGAAAACCTACAATTTATGTTTAGCTATCAATTTGGGTATATGTACGGTCGTTATTTTATGTGGAATTTTACAGGAAGACAAAATGATGTTCAAGGACGATTGGGAATTTTTAATGGAAATTGGATTAGCGGAATTGACGCCATAGATGAAGCGAGACTTGGTTCTCAAAAACAACTGCCCACACAAGTTTTAGAAAATAAAGGACGGAATAAATACTACTTCTTACCACTAATTTTAGGACTTATTGGTTTATTTTTTCAAATAAAATGGGATAAAAACAACTTCTTTACGCTCTTTTTATTCTTCGCTTTTACTGGTTTTGCAATTATTTTTTATACAAATCCGAGGCCTTTTGAGCCAAGAGAAAGAGATTATGCAGTGGTCGGTAGTTTCTATATTTTTGCCATCTGGATTGGTTTTGGAGTCTTAGCACTCTATGAGTATTTGAAGAATTTTGCCAATAAAAAAACCATTGCTATTGCTGTTTCTGTTATTTGTTTACTCGCAGTTCCAACGCTTATGGCTTCTCAAAACTGGGATGATCATGACCGATCTGGCAGATATACTACGCGTTTAAATGCACAAGCATATTTAGAAAGCGCAGACCAAAATGCCATTATGTTTACAATTGGAGATAATGACACCTTTCCACTTTGGTATATGCAAGAGGTAGAAGGTATTAGAACCGATTTAAAACTTGTAAACACCAGTTTATTTGCTACAGATTGGTATATCGATCAAATGAAGCGAGCAACCTATGACGCTCCTCCTATTCCGTCTCAGTTAAAACACGACCAATATAAATACGGTAGTTTAGACATTGCATACCACATAGAACACCCAAGATACAAAGATTCTGTGATTGCAATTAAAGATTTTATGCGTTGGATTTCTTCCGATAGTGATGCCACATACTATATTGATGAAGAAAATGATATTAGAGAGAAATTTTATCCAACAAATCGCATTCGAATTCCTGTAAACAAAGAAAATGTTTTAAAAAACGGAATAGTTGCTCAAAAAGATGCCGCTAAGATTGTAGATTTTATAGACATTACTATTGATGATCGAGGGATTACTAAAAACCGAATTTTAATGCTCGATATTCTAGCAAATAATGACTGGGAACGTCCTATTTACTTTACAGGTGGCGCCAATGCAGCTGAAGAATATATTTGGTTAAAAGACTACTTGCAATTAGATGGCTTGGCCTTTAAATTAGTACCCATAAAAACACCCGCAGCATATATTGATGAGAGTGGAAGGGCACGAGAAATAAGTTTGTTTGACATTGGTAGAATAGATCCCGAAAAAATGTATGCAAACATTAAAAAACTAGAATGGAGAAACATAAACAGCGGCGAAATTTACTTAGACGAACAAACGAAAAGAAATGCCATCTCTTTAAGAAATAGCTTATTGCGTTTGTCTGATGCTTTTGCAGAAGAGGGCGATACCATAAAAGCTGTTGAAGTATTAGATTTATCTTTAAACAAGTTGCCAATAGAAAAATTTGACCATTACAGCTTGTCTTTAGGCTATCCTGAAATGTATTTTAATTTAGGTGAAAACGAAAAAGCAAAACAAACTGCGGATACTTTAGTTCGTTTAATTACAGAGAAATTAGCTTGGTTAAGTACTTTTAATAAAACGGATAGCGATCTTATTTTTGATGAAATTGACACTTCTTTATACATGTTTAAAAACTTAATAGACCAAGTTGAACGCGGCAGCAAAGACAGAGCGTATGTCTCTAAAATTCAAACAAAGTTTATGGATGTTGTGAAGCTCTTTGAATATTTAATAGAAGATGAATAACCCACAGAATTAAAAACGATAGTGAAATTTTATTTTCCCAGAACGCCAAGTATTATGATGCGATTTTTCGCTACATATATTTGGCGTTTTTCTTCGGATAAAAAAGAAATCT
>Ga0307998_1001308_pt1 | contig 13366 bp, 14 predicted proteins | sample Davwhametageno37_FD_203147 | JGI IMG/M metagenome (GOLD analysis project Ga0307998, IMG submission 203147) | Marine microbial communities from Davis Island wharf, Antarctic Ocean - #37 | ecosystem: Environmental > Aquatic > Marine > Unclassified | place: Antarctic Ocean: Davis Island wharf... | reverse complement strand
ATCTCGTCTGAAATATGCTCAGGAATTGAAGCTGCATCCATCCATCTGCAGAGATCCTCATTGGTCCAATTATCTAAATAATTTGCATATGAAATACTTACTAGACTACTTAGAAATAAAAATAAATATTTTTTTAACATAAGGTGATTATAAATAATAGATGTAAAGGGAAAGTGAAGAATAGCAGTTTATTAAAATAAACTAATTAGAGACAAAAATTATCTCTGATATGTTTAATTTGACTCATACTTTTTAGTATGAATAGGCTGAGTTTGTATCAGCTGGGTTTTTATCAGGTATAGCTTCTGGTATTAATGATGGATCAGGGGAAGGGAAAGTAGTTCCATTTTCACCCTCGTAAGAATCAGATTCTGGCAAAGTTGAAACCTCAATACCACCGTAACATAATATTTCTCTTTTATTTACTTCATCTAGAATATATTCAGGAACTGAGGTTGATTCCATCCATCCACACAGGTTATCATTAGACCACTCACTTAAGTAGTTAGCATTAGCACTTAAGGAAATGAGCAACCCTATAGATATACCAAGAAATGAGAATAGTAGTTTTTTTTTCATATAAATAATTTTAGGTAATGAAGGTAGTTAGTAAATGAAGATTAGAAGTTGATTTGGAAAAGATTAGGTGAATTTATCCATTGAATTTTACTTCGCCATCTCCTCTTTCCCAAACAACAATAGGGTCTTTATCTTCATCTATAAAGCCATCTTCCGTCAAGGTAAATTGGTGAATCTGTCTGGGTTTCCAGGCATCAAACTCAAGCTCCCCATAATTCTGATTTGCAAAATCTTCTAGTTCAAATTGAATTTCCATATCTTCTTGAAGGGTATGGAATACTTCTTCTAGGTCTAGAGCGTCAACAACCATAGGCACTTCTGCTTCTTCAATAACCTGTCCTACATAACTCAACTCTAAGACAACTAAATACTTTGCCATAATTAATAAGAGAAGAAGTTATCAAACGATTTACTAAAACTAGCATAGCCAGAAGATGTACATTCATAATGTTCTTTGGACATTACCATTCCATCATCATCTTCGGGAGCTGAGAAATCCCAATATCTACCAGTCCCATCTGAATCAATAATTATTCTGTATGAATCTCCATCAGCAGAAACCCAATCCCAATTATGTTGAACACCTTTCATTTGATAGAGTGTGTCAATAGGGGCATCAGCATCTTTTAAGAATAACTTACCAACTGCCATACCATCTTTCTTAAGTTCAGGGATATAACCAATCGTTAATATGAAATCTCCCGCATAACCCCAAGCAAAGCAATCCCACTTCTTCCATTGGTATGATTCATCATCAAACTTAACTTGTTGAGGTGATGTTTCTGAACAGCCAACTATGCCAAGAGTGATGAGGCTGCCTGGGTTTAATCATTTAAAAGGCGTTAGCCACAAAACAACGATACAACGAATATGCAAACAACCAGCCTATCTTCTCAAAGATATATCAAGAGAGTTGACTCTAACTATAGAGTCTACATGCAACAATCTAGCTGAGATAGCGCTTAACGAACACGCATCAAGCATCAAGCCAACAGGTAGATTGGTTGAAGGCTCAAGAAATAATGAACTATTTAAGGCCGCTTGTGCGATGAGAGGCAGAGGTGAAAGTATGGAGCTTGCCACACAAAAACTTTTTGACTTAAGTGCGAAATGCTCGCCGCCTTTACATCGTGATGAAGTGTTGGAGCTTATTACGAACGTTTGGAATCGATACTCAAGTCAATAGTGAGCAATAAGAGTCTGGGTAAATATGAGAAGGATAGTGGCTACTTAACTAGTATTTATCATTATAAATCAATAACTTACATAGTAAGTATATATTAAATAGCTAAATATAGTACTTCTTTCTACTGTGCCCCGAGCGTACCCCTATAATTATTTTTATTTAAGTGAAAAGGCTATAGAAATGGTTGGGCCTCGTTATTTCAAGTATGACATTGACTATAAGCCACTATAACTTGCTGGTATATCAAATAGAATTAGTATGAGTTCAAGTCCTCTCTGATGTGTGAGGGGTATTAATGTTTAACCATCGACTGCTAACAGTTTTCCCAGCCATATTAAATACGATAGATTTTTTAGTTAGATGCTCATCATTTCGTTAATGGTTCAAGCAACTTCCAACACTCGAGCTGCATACGAGGAAAGTGAAAAGGGCCCTTCCAAAGACCTCCTTTTAGTGTTGTAGAAATGCGGCCATCACGATGCAAGTATCCGAACCATTCACCATACTCTGGGTCAGGAAAATGTGCGTATGCCCAGTCATGCACTTTTTGATGCCATTTAGCATACTTATCATCTTTCGTGATTGTGTAGGCCATTAGAGTGGCAATGATTGTTTCATTATGTGGCCACCAAAATTTCATGTCTTGCCAGTATTCTTGAACTGGTAAGCCTTTAACATCACGGTAGTAAAGCATGCCACCATACTCCTTATCCCAGCCCCATTCCAACATCCAATCAAGAATTGTCAAACCAAGCTTTTGTAATTTTTCATCGTTGTTTCGATAAATAGACTCTTTCAAAATAAACCATGCCGCTTCAATTGCATGACCTGGGCAAAGCATTCGACCATCAAAATGATCAGAAAACTCGCCTTCTTGTGTAACCGACTCAAGCACAGCCTTTAACTCAGGTTTCATAAAATCTCTTTCAATCTCAGAAATTGAGTCGTCAATAACCTTATTACACTCAGTTGGATCATCTAAAACTTCTCGAAGAGTCTGAGCTGTGACTATCATAATCATTGGTATTGCTAAACCTTTTAGTGATCGTGTTTCAGGGATTACTTTTGGATCGAGTAAGCCAGGCTCTGATAGATAACGCTGCATAAGTCTAAATAAAGATAATGCCTCTTTTTTCGCCTGCTCGTCCCCCGAAGCTTTGGCGTATGCAGAAAATGCAGAAACTGTAAATGCTTCAGAAAATATATAACGCCTTTTTCTTAGAGGTTTTCCTTCTTGTGTGACAGAGAAAAACATCCGGCCATCATCGTCAAAACCATGCTTTCTTATAAAATCGATGCCGTGCTTTGCAAGGTCTAGCCACTCTTGTTTTGGCTCAACTTCGTTATATAAAGTACTTAACAGCCAAGTAAACCTTCCTTGTGACCAAATTCCTTTGTCAGTATCGATCACCGACCCATCTTGTGCCAAAGAGACGGTAAAACCGCCATGGTGTGTGTCAACACAGTTGTTTATCCAAAACGGCAGCGTATCATTCAAAAGCCCATCTTTATAAACTGATTTTAATTTTTGTATATCTTCAGTAGAGGATAAGTAAGAATTTCTAGGCATGAGAATTGAATAAATTAATCAACAAAATGACAAGCGACAAAATGATTTTCACCGCCTACTGTGTGTGTTTTAAGTTGCGGTTCCTTTTCCTTGCATATGTTTTCACACATTGAACACCTTGGGTGAAACGCACAACCCGATGGTGGATTTGCAGGGCTTGGAACATCGCCTTTTAAGACAACCCTGTCTTTTTTCCGATCTAGGTCTGCAACCGGAATCGACGAGAGCAATGCTTTAGTGTAGGGGTGAAAAGGTGTAAGCAGGATGTCTTCTATCGTGCCGCTTTCAAAAATATTATCCATATACATAACGATACCCTTATTTGCTAACTCGGTTGCCGTCAGCGTCAAAATAGTGAATTTGCTGTTTATCTAATGTCAAGCCAATGTTTTGCCCAACTTTCAGATCAAGCTTGCCGCTAGCGCGAACGTTCAAGTCACCCAGTCCAGGAACCTTTACAAAAACATTATTGTCTGCACCGTGGAACTCGTTGTAGACAACGCTGGCTTTTAGGTCCGCACCATTTGGATCACAAAAGCTGATATCTTCAGGCCGGATGCCCAATATGCATGGATTACCATTAACTTCCAAGGTATTGATAGTCACGTCTTCGTGGTAGCGCATTGTGTCACCTTCATAAGTGCCATCCGTAAGCAGATTCATCTTGGGGCTGCCTATGAACTGGGCCACAAAAGTGTTCCTAGGTTCGGCATAAAGATTCTTTGGTGAACCAATTTGCATCACTTGGCCGTCTTTAAGTACCACTATTTTATCGGCCAAGGTCATTGCCTCAATCTGATCATGGGTGACGTAAATTATTGTTGATCCGAGGGTTTTATGAAGAGTAGCAATTTCTAACCTTGTTTGGGTACGTAAGGCAGCATCCAAATTTGACAGAGGTTCGTCGAACAAAAAACCTTTGGGTTTGCGCACAATAGCCCGGCCAATGGCAACACGCTGACGTTGCCCTCCAGAAAGTTCTCTGGGTTTACGATTGAGGTAGGGCGTAAGCTTCAGGGTCTCTGCAGCTTCACGTACTTTGCGATCAACCTCTGGTTGTGGCACCCGAGCTGTTTTGAGGGCAAATGCAATGTTGCCATAAACGCTCATGTGTGGGTAAAGCGCGTAAGACTGAAATACCATAGACAGATTGCGATGATAAGGCTCAAGTTCGGTGACATCCTTTGAATCGATATGAACGCTACCGCTGCTTGTGTTTTCAAGCCCAGCAATTAATCGTAGCAGGGTTGACTTGCCGCAGCCAGATGGACCAACAAAAACAACAAACTCTCCTTCATTTGCGACTAGACTAACGTCTTTGATGACATCAACTGAACCAAAGCTCTTGTTGACGTTTCTTAGTTCAATGGTACCCAAGGAAACCTCCTGTTTTTATCGTTAAAATGAGCGTTAAAATCTTGTCTAGCCCTTCACTGCACCTGCGATCATCGGACGACTAATATGCTTATACATCAATACACCAAGAACAACTGGTGGTAGTGATGCTACTATAATCACAGCGGCTGCAACGCCCCATTGAATGCCACCACCACCAGACGAAAAGAAAAATGATGCTCCAACTGTCATCGGCATAGCATTGGTGGTGGTCAGCATGAGGCCGAACAGGAATTCATTCCACGCCGTAATAAAGCTGAAGATGAATACTGTTGCCAGTGTAGGAAGGCAGATCGGAAGCACGACTTTGATCAAAATCGTAAAAATGCGGGCTCCATCCATGCGCGCGGATTCATCCAGTTCATAAGGTACATCGTTTATCGCGTTAACCAATAGCAGTAATGCCAATGGAAGATTGACTACGACCAAAATTAGCCCAAGCCCCAGGGAAGTATCGAGTAAACCAATGGTTTGATACATCATGTACAGAGGAATAGCGAAGATAATCAGTGGCATTGCCCGCAGGTTAACAATGGTGGGGAATATTAGATTGGTACCATACCCTCGCCTTGCTACCGCGTAGGCAAGTGGAAAGCATAATAAAATTGGCAAAATTGAGCCAATGAGCGAAGCAATCAGGCTGTTTTGCAAGTATGCAAATATGTTTAGCCGTTCGCTCACTTCAAATATAGAAAAATAGTTCTGGAGCGTAGGCTCATGAACTAAAAGACTAGGGCTCTGGCTGATTTCAGCAGCAGTCTTTAACGAGGCGGAAATAGTTGAGATAACTGGAAAGTTCATAACCAATACAGCGACGATGAATACCAGCCAGCGTAGTATGTTCGAGTAATTGATTTTCATGATTTATTCCTCCGTAGGAAGCGGCTAACAAAGAACAAAATTAGGAAGGCGGCACAGAATAAAATCACTGATGCTGCCAGCGCTTTGCCAATGTCTCGAAGGCTGAAGAACGTTTCATAAATGTATATGGAAAGAGAGGTGCTTGCACCTCCTGGCCCAGGTCCGGCCAACACATAAATATTGTCGAACACTCTGAATCCATCAATAAATCGGATAAAAAATGCCGCCACAATAGTCGGCGCCATCTGCGGGATTTCTATAAACCAAAACATTCTCCATGGGCGTGTTCCATCCACTGCCGCGGCTTCTCGCATTTCCCCAGGGATCGCTTGATACGCCATATAGAAAAGAAGAAAAGCAAAGGGTGTCCATTGAAGAGTTTCAATAGTAAATAACGTTAAAAAAATGTTTTCACGAGTCAGGAATCCAGGGCTATTGCCGAATAATAAATATAAGTAATGTGGCAACGATCCCACAAATTCGTGAAATACGAGGCGGTACATTAACCCCATCATGACCGGTGCAATAATCATTGGCATAATCAAAATAGCGATCATCCAATTGTTTTTCTTAATAATTGGCGTGAGATAGACCGCCAACAGCAAACCCAGTATGCATTCCGCTAGTGCTGTTAACACGCCAAATTTCAAAGAGAACCAAGATGCCGACCAAAATCCTGGATCGTTTACAACTTTATAAAAGTTCTCGCCATAGTTTAACTTTGGAGACCTGAGTGTTTCGAAGGAAACTTCAGAAAAGCTGTATATTATGTCGATGAGTACGGGAAAGCCGAGCATCGCAAGAAGAAATACAACGACGGGGGCAGCCAGTACACGATTTTCAATTTTTGGTGTCACGTTTCACCTCTTAAATAAAGCACAACCGGACTACGAGTATAGTCCAGTTGCTTAAGGCTTGCTTTAAATGAAGCACAACCGGACTACAAGTATAGTCCGGCTGCTTAAGGCTTACTTCAATAGCTCAGCCATACCTACTGCGGTTGCTGCTAGTGCATCATCTAATGACTTGCCGCCAGACAAGAAGGCTGTGAACTCCTTGGCCTGCAGTTCGTATACTGACAAGGCTTTTCCGGAGGTGCCACCAGTCATAACAAAGCCGTAGTTTGAAGCAAAGTCGCCTAATGGAACTAGGTCTGGACGATGCTTTGCAATATCCGCTACAACATCCTTTGTCAGGCCAGGTGCACCACCATTTAATGCATACACTTTTGCGGCTTCAGCTGTTGATAACCACTGTATAAAGGCTGCTGCACCCTCAGGGTTTTTAGCATTTGCATTGATGCCCAAACCAAGGCCGTGTACGTGGGTGAAGCGGCCGTTAGGGCCAGAAGGTGGAGCAATAGTACTGGTTACTGCTGCTGTGGTTGGGGTTTTCTCTACATCCATAAGGTCTGCCGCTGCGGCATTCCACTGGATCATTGCGGCTATTTGACCGGATCCAAAGGCAGCATTGGCTTCCGCATACTCAAAGGAGAATGAATCCTTTGGTGTGGCACCAGCGTCTACAAGAATTTTGGCTAAACCAAGTGCTTGACGGTATGCATCGGAGTCAACCGTGATGTTGCCGTTGGCGTCCATCCAATCAGCGCCATAAGAGCGTGGCATTGAGTGGAATACCATCATGTTAAAAAGCAGGTTTTTTAACTGTAATACGGTACCATATCGTGTTGGACTATCGGCATTTATGGATTTGGTAAAATACAGAGCATTGGCTGCAAAGTCTTGCCATGTCCAAATATTTGGGTCCTTGGGGGTCAGGCGCACGTTTAAATATTTTTCAGAGATATCTGCATATTTTTCATGCTGGGAGGTATCTGCTAATAATGCGCTAATTAAGTCTGTACGGTAGTAAAGGAAGTGCAATGACAGATCCGTTGGCACACCATATTGCTTACCTTCAAACTGCATTGTGGACAACACTGACTTACCAAAAACTTTCTCAGCATTTTTAGACAGGGTTACGGGCGTCAGATAGGGTGCGTACTGCCCAATCGAATAGGTGGCCAGCAAATTTGCATCAAATGCATCTGTGCCAACAGCGAGGTCGGCTTGTAGCTTGTCAAAGAAGCCATCACGACTGAAAAAAATCAGTTTAACTTTATTTTCTTCGGCAACGGCAGGGTGGCTGTTGTACAGTTGTGCTGACGCACGAAGTGCGACTTCTTCTGGACCGCCTGGCCAACCTAGTACGGTCACTTCGGCATTTGCAACATTTGGTATGACTGGTATAGTAAGAATTGCTAACGCCGCAAATCTTGCGAGGTACTTGTTAATTTTTAACATTTTCATTTTCATTCTCCTTAACATTTAATAAAAAGCCCCAATTAAAACAGTTGCATCACTTAAGGCTAACTGACATAAGTTGATTCTTGCTAAACTTGAAATTCAACTAAGTGTATCCAGTATATTGATAATAAATTTAGTGGTCAACACTTTATTGATAATTTTGTCATATTGGTATTATTAATATATTAATTGGTTCTATAATTGATCTAAATAGTTACTAAAATACAAATATTTATAGTTTTTTGGACATTGATATCTGTAATATACTGTAAAGTGCTTCTTATAACCAAAATCTACCAAGCCATTGTATTCTGACCAGCCACCAGTGTGAATAATGCTTTTCAACATCAATCTTTCCCTTGATAATGTTGCTGCTTTCAGTTTGGTACATCTTCAGTATAAGCCCTGTCTCCTCTCGTTTAAGCATCCTAAAGACAATTATTTTCCTTGCGCGTTACAACCTCTCTTACCCTTCGCTCTTCGTGTGCCAAAATAAGATTCCTCAACTTCGATCTATCCAGCCAATGGGGCGGATTTAAGTGTAGATAATTCCAACATCCGCAACCTAAGCAGTTAAATATTTGTTAATTGTTTTTCTACTTAATCTTGTCAAATGAGAGATTTGAATAGCACTCAAATCCTCAGAAAATAACAAAATTATTTGTCTAAATTACATACTTGTTTTTTATTGACATAGCAATATATTATCATGGTATCGTGCCACTAAAGTTGTCTAGTCGCCAGGTTCAATTGCGTTTCTTATTAATCTCTTTGGGCAACTGTAAGACTTGAGTTTGAGTCGAAACATCAAGTTCTCTCACTGCTTCATCTAATACAATCAGCGCGGGCTCAATGCTCTGGCGATACCAAAAATATCAGCGCTCATGCTTCATGAAAAACTCTGCAGCGACCCCAAAAAAAAAAGGGCTTCAATCAAGTGTGTAAATAGTCGCTATCATGTCGAGATTGAAGCCAGGAGAGATCATAAAAATTGGTAGATCCATTAATTAGTTTGCAAAAATTTGTCATTGGTCAAGCTTTCGAGCTAATACATTTATACATGCAAATAATCACTTGGTCTTTCAAATTGGTACTCTAAATAATAAAGTTTTACAAAGTTGGATCTATAATGGTATTATATGCACAAAGAATTAGCAATATTTAAGATTTAGTATAAATACGATTCTACAGCCACACTACATACTGAAATTTCGTGTATTAAAAAATGAAGAACAATCAAATTAAATATTTAATCGGTGTTGATGCGGGTGGTACAAAATGCATTGCTAGCATTACAGATATCGATGGCAATATTATCGGCAAAGGAATTGCAGGACCTGCCAATATTGGTATTGAGGGAGTCAAATCAATCAATGAAATCCTTGCATGCACAAAACTTTCCCTCCATAATGCGAATATCTTAGATGACGAATTAGGCAATTGTGCGGTGGCCATAGGAATTGCTGGACTTGAGATACCTAATGCAAAAAATATAATTAGCAGTTGGGATCATCCTTACGCATCAATGTTTTTTACAAGTGACATGCATACTGCTTGCTTAGGCGCACACAAAGGAGAGGATGGCTCTATCTTAAATATTGGCACTGGTATAGCATCCTGTGAAGTAAAAAAATCTACACACGTAATCAAAGGTGGGTGGGGATTTCCTATGGCAGATATTGGTAGTGGCGCATGGCTTGGTTTACGTTGCATTCAAGAGCTACTTTGCGCTATCGATGGTATTCGTACTCACAGCCCGTTAACGCTTTCAATCTTGTCACGATTTAATGGCGCCAATGAAATACTAATTTGGGCTGAAACAGCAACTTCTTCTCAATATGCTACCTTTGCAAAAATAGCAGTTAAACATTACAAAGACTCTGATCAAGTTGCCACTCAATTAATAAATGAGATGATTTCTCATGTTGAATCTTTTCTCCAAATGCTTTTTAATAGCAACCCTCAAAGGGTTTCGATCGTTGGTGGATTGGCAGAATTTGTGCAACCATTACTTAATAAACATACAAAAAGTCGTCTTAGCAAACCTTTTGGTGATGCCACTATTGGTGCTTTACAACTAGCTAAGAGCTTGACTTAATATTATTATGATAAACCTAGACACCTTAATCGAACATTTGCGCCCCTCTCCAGATCATTATGGATCCCTATATAAACAATTATCACAATCCCTCAATGAAGCCATACGCAGTAAGATGCTTAATAGAGGTGATGTACTTCCAGCTGAACGAGAGCTTGCTGAAAAACTGAATATATCAAGAATAACAGTTCGCAAGGCTATTGCAGAGCTTGTTAATATAGGGTTACTGAGCAAGCAACAAGGCGCGGGCACGGTGGTGACAGACTCTGGGGATTTGTCCTTACATAACAACTTAGCCTCACTTACAAGTTTTACTAACCAAATACAAAGTCGTGGGCTCGAATCACACTCACGAGTTGTGCTTCGTGAGGAAGGTAGAGCCAGTACCAATGAGGCGGTCATTCTCCATTTAGAAGAGGGAGCATTCGTACATCGGTTGAGCAGAATTAGATACCTAGGAGATGAACCAATTTCATTCGAAACAGCCATTGTTCCGGCATCAATTGTTTCAATTAATACGGCATTAGAGGAATCGTTATATGAAACTCTGAGAAAGAATCAAATGCATCCAATCAAGGCCAAGCAGAACATTCAAGCAATCAATGCCGATGAAGAAATTGCAAAAAAACTAGGTATTCGCGAAGGAAGTGCTGTTTTGTCTGTTGAGCGTCGAAGCCAAGCCACCTGCGGAACGATGGTTGAATACACCATCTCTTACTGCCGGGGTGATCGCTACGACTTTGTAGTGGAGTTGGGATGAAACAAGCGCTATTAGGACCGAGAATATATTCTGGTGAAACTTTTTTTGACAAGCACGCCTTGTTATTTGAAGCTGAAACAGTTGTTGGTATTGTAGCAAAAGACAACATTCCAAATGAATTTATCGTAAATGATGTGGGTGGTGGTGTTTTAGCTCCTGGCTTTATTGACCTACAAGTGAATGGTGGTGGTGGCGTGTTATTTAATAACTCACCCACCAAAGAAAGTTTGAAATCGATGACGAAAGCGCATCAATTTTTTGGCACAACAAGTATTATGCCCACTGTTATCAGCGACTCCATAGAAAAACTTGAGGCTTGTGGCAATGCCGTTAAAGAGGAAATTAAAGTGAATTCCGCCATTGTTGGCTTGCATATTGAAGGGCCATTTTTCAGCCAAAAATATCGTGGCATTCACAGTGAACATTTTATAACTGAATGGAATCCCAACTATATTGAATTAATCCAAAACTTAAAAGAGTTGTCTGTTATTCTCACAATAGCACCAGAGTGTGTGCCACTGGATCAAATAAAGCTTTTATCAACGATGGGTGTGAAGCTTCAGGCAGGGCATACAGATGCAAATTTTGACAGGATCAGTGAAGCAATCAACTGCGGACTGAACGGCTTTACACACCTTTACAATGCAATGAGTCAAATTTCACCCAGAGAGCCCGGAGTGGTCGGCGCCTCTCTGCACTTTGATAAGACAGTTGCAAGTATTATTGTTGATTGTCATCACGTACATCCATCTCTCGTCCAATTGGCATTTAAGCAAAAACCAAAAGGAAAATTATTTTTTGTGTCAGATGCCATGGCAACTATCCATAACGACGATTCTTTTGAACTCTATGGCGAAGCTCTTAAGAACACAAATGGTAAAATTGTCAACGCTGCTGGTAAGCTCGCTGGCTCCTCAATTACTCAGATTGATGCTATTAAAAATGCCGTTAACGTATGTAACATTCCACTAGATGAAGCGTTGTCAATGGCATCACGATACCCCGCTGAATATTTAGGCATTGATAACCATTTAGGGTACCTTAAATCTGGCTATAGAGCCGACATTGTCCATTTTGACTCGAGCTTTGATGTGCTCAATGTTTGGGCCTCAGGAAAATATGTTAAAAAAGGGAATACATGAGGATTGTCATTCTCCCGACTAAGCAAGAAGTTAGCGCTTTTGCTGCAGAAGCTATTGCAGCTGTTATTAATAAGAAGTCAAACGCTGTACTCGGTCTGGCAACAGGTGGTACACCACTATCAACCTATGAAGGACTGATTAATAAGCATCAGCAAGGCACTCTAAGTTTTAATAAGGTGCGGACTTTTAATCTGGACGAGTACGTCGGCTTGTTGCCCACTCACCCTCAAAGTTACCGACAATTTATGAACAAACAACTGTTTAATCATATCGATATTAACATCCAAAATACCCATATACCCGAATGCCTAAATAGTGATTATGAGGGCTGTTCTAGTAACTATGAAACTCTTATTTCAGAGCATGGTGGTATTGATATCCAACTGTTAGGTCTTGGTAGCAACGGCCATATTGGTTTCAATGAGCCGACTTCAAGTTTAAGCTCGAAAACCCGCATTAAAACATTAACCAAAAAAACCATTGAAAACAACTCTCGATTCTTTGATGCAACCGAATTTCAACCCTCACTTGCCATCACAATGGGAATCGGCACAATTCTGAAGTCTAAAAAAATCATCCTCATTGCTACAGGTGAGAATAAAAAAGACGCCGTGGCTGATATGATAGAAGGCTCGGTAGCTGCGTTCAGCCCTGCCAGCGCTCTCCAACTTCACAGTGATGTAGTTGTGGTTTTAGACAAACTTGCAGCCTCAAAGCTCAAGCTTTACGATTACTACATTCAAACAGAGCAATCTAGAAAAAAGCTAAATTAATTTTTCAATAAGGCGATAACGTCTTCATTTCTGTATAGGGCATATCTAATCCTTGACTAATAGAATGGTTTAATCGTACTTTTTTTCTTTTATTCACAAATATTGAAAAACACTAAAAAATATACCTCATTCTCAATAAATCCAAAATTTTCAGAAACAACACAACTAACATATCAAAAACAGCCTAAAACCTCTCAAAAAATGACCTAAAACAGTCTTTTCAAGCAATTAAACAGCGTTTTTTGGTTAATTTCAACAGCTCAAAAGCCCCACTTTGATTATTTTCTAAATTTTTATATTAACAACAAGGAAAAGTGGTGTGTCTTCTTTGTAAAATCAGTCAGTCAATGGATAGTCATAAGTCTTTTAATAGCTATTTAGAGAGGGATAGAGAGGGTTGGGGCGTACTTCTTAGTTAAGGTATTGCATTGCCCTTCCTATTGCAAAAATACTATATAACTTATACTGTAGAACTAATTCAAATAAGTAGAAATCTAAATATTTGAACTTGACTTAAGTTCAAACTTCGTTTGATGTGTGAGGGAGGTATTATTAATAGTTAGCCAAGTTCAATGAGCCTCCCCCCGTACCCTTCAAAGTCTGAATATATATGCGAGGGATTGCATTGATTCAGGAATCGCAACTTTTAATTTCCACTGTTATTTACTAACAAGCTTCTTGGCAATACGCGCGTTC
>Ga0307998_1001307_pt1 | contig 13369 bp, 13 predicted proteins | sample Davwhametageno37_FD_203147 | JGI IMG/M metagenome (GOLD analysis project Ga0307998, IMG submission 203147) | Marine microbial communities from Davis Island wharf, Antarctic Ocean - #37 | ecosystem: Environmental > Aquatic > Marine > Unclassified | place: Antarctic Ocean: Davis Island wharf... | reverse complement strand
ATTTCAGCCTTGTCGCGCGGGGCAATCGAAAGAAGGTCGGTCATGGAGGCGTGCCATCCGGAGAAAACTGTGAGGCGCAAATTGTGCCGCATTCGCCGGGCTCGCGAACACAAGAAGTGGTCAGTGGCGCAGCCAGTTAGGCACTTTGAACCGCACGATGGCCAGGTAGGCCATGACATAGCTGACCACAAAAAGCCCACAAAACGCCATGAGCAGGGGCGTGTTGTTCCAGAACAGCACTGCAGGCACCACCGTCAGCAGCGTGAAACCCCACAGATAAGGCGACGTACGGTTGTTGCGCATGAGCACCCGGCGGGACTCATCATCGTGAAACACCCCGCGCACAATGCGGCGGTAGATGAGTTGGTGGAAATGCAGCGCATCGGCCACACCCGGAGAAACACCCCGTACCGCCTTGCGGTAAATGGAAAAGATCGTCTCCCACACCGGGTAGATCAGCAGCAGCATAGGAAACCAGGGTGATACGTCCGCATTGCGCTGCACCAGCGAGATGCTGGCCATGGCGATCACCACGCCCCACACATAAGCCCCCCCATCTCCGGCAAACAACATGCCGCGCGGGTAGTTCCAGACCAAGAAACCGCCTGTGGCTGCGGCAGTGGATACCAGCAGCGCCGCCAGTGCCCGGTCACCCACCTGCAGCGCCACGTGCGCCAAAGCGAGGCACACGATCAAGGCAACCATTCCCGCCAGCCCGTTGTAGCCGTCGATGATATTGAAGGCATGGGGCAGGCCTGCGACTGCCAGCACAACAATGGCGATGCCAAGCCAGGGAGCGGCAACCAGGACAGCGTCGAGCCAGGGCCAGCCGATGCGGGGTAGGGTCAGATTCAACAAAACCACAGCCAAGACACCTGATGCGCCGGTCAGGATCAGCCTGTACCGGACGGAAAGACGCTGGGTCATGTCCTCTGCAATGCCTCCTATGGCGGCAGGCAGCAACACCACCAGCCAGCCGCCCACCCATGCCCCGAGCTTGAGTGAGCCCGGATCTCCCCACTGAAGAGACTGCAGTACCCCCAGTCCCCAGCTGCAACCAATGCCCACGAGGAGGGCAGCCCCTCCCAAGCGAGGAACATCCCCCAGATGAAACCGCTGAGGCATGCCATTGCCGTACACGGAAGCGTGGCTGCGCATCCATCGCACGATGTACCCTGCAGCCAACGCTGCGACGATAAATGCCACCACAGACAACCAGATCATGAGCAGCTGATCGTACCCGCACTCAGCGCATATACCTGCGACAAAGCACTAGCCAAGGCACGGCGTGACCATCTATTGACGCGCGATGCGCAAAATGAGGCGCTCATTGCGAAAGGAAGTGACGAGCAACTACTCACAAGCTATCGCACAGGAGCTTTGAACAGGAAATGCAAGAGTGAACGCGGATCCGGCCCACTCGCTACCGAAGCAGCGCACGATATAAACGCATTACTTTTGCGACATATTGCTGCGTTTCCGGGTAAGGGGGAATCTGCCGCCCATACTTCATCACGGCCCCCTCGCCCGCGTTATAGGCGGCCAAAGCCAGCTCCTTGTCGCCGTCAAACATGCGCAACAGATCTGCTAGGTAACGGCTTCCAATCTGTGCATTCACCTTAGGCTCCATGGCTACATGCGCCCCTTCTGATGCAGGACGGGCCGCAACGCCATAGCGCTCGGCGGTGGCAGGCATCACCTGCATCAGGCCCAGAGCACCTTTGCGCGAAACGGCCTTCTCGTTAAACGCTGACTCCGCAGCCGCCACGGCGATCACCAATGCGGGGTCCAGCGACTGCGCCAGGGCAGCAGCTTCTAGGTGAGGTTTAGCAGCGTCATAGCCAGGAAACTGCAGCGCAGAGGGGTCTCGCCCCTTACCCTTGACAACCGTATCGGCCTTGACGGATGGGATCCGGCCGAGCCATTTAACGCCTCTGGAGGCAGACGGAGGAGACCCATTGCCCATGTGCACCACCCCATCTCCATCCACAAACTCCCATACGGCGTCTGCCTTGGCTGCGGGATGCAAGGCGCCCCACAATACAACGGACAGCGCTGCACAACGCAGACGAAGTATCACCCGCAGCCAACTACCCGCCTCCACCTGCAGCCAATCCACTTTACTCATCATCGTCCTCGATGCAGCACGCCGTGCCCCACGCTTTTCAGGCGAGACCAGACCCGCAGAAACCCGACCGAGTGCGCCTGGGGCTCGGGCCAGGCGTCTCCACGCCGTGACCGGATCAGCCGAGCAGGCATTCCGGCGGCTACCATCCCGGCGGGGACATCCTGCCGAACCAGCGCCCCCGCAGCCACCACAGCACCACGGCCAATGGTCACACCTTCCAAAACTATAGCGCCAGCCCCTATCCAAGCCCCATCTTCCACCGTGATTTTTGCGCGGGTGATCCGATTGCGCGCAATGATCGCATCTCCCTCGTCAATAGCGTGCCCCGCAGACAGGAGCTTGGCATGGGGACCAATCAACACATCTTCACCAATATCAAGTCCCCCTTCCCCTGAGAGGTAGCACCCCACATTCACAATGGTACGAGCACCAATACGGATTCCTACGAGGGGATCAGCCACTACGTCGCCCAGTACCAGGCGCGTGTGCGAATACAGACTGACTCCGTCGGCCAGACACAACACCCCTGAACGCTGGCCAAAGCGCATTACAGACACGGAGGGATCGATTCGACAATCTGCGCCGAGAACATCCACACCGGCATGCGCAAGCGTGAAATCAGGAACCCCTAGCAACATATTTGCCCCACCATGACATTCGGCTCAGGCTCGGCCCACGAGCCGACGCAAACGTCCGAACCACACACTCTCGCGAGACTCTACCTCGACCATTTTGGCCGCCAAGTCCGCCTCCACCACCTTCTTTTGCGCGCGCAAGATCTCCATCTCGGTGCGCAACTCATTAATTTCGAGCTGCATCTGACCGATGATTTCTTTGGCTTCAGAAAAGGCTTTCTGGTGCTCAAGTAGTGACGCGCGCTCGCGCTGATGAACCACCGTCAGGGCCTGCAAATCATCACGCAGCTTGTCTGCGATACCACGGGTCTCAATCAACTCCCAGGCCGATGCATCCACTGACGGGGTCACCACCACCATCCACTGGTACACGTCGAAGTCCTGCCAGCCAGCGAGCAGCGCCTGGCGCTGATCACCTGACAGCGAACTCCAGTACCAAGCGAACTCACTGCACTCCACCGGCACCCGGTTGGCCTCCCAGACCCTGGGCGCCCACCCGCAGTCCAGCAGCGCCTTTTCGATGCTGCGCTTGGTAAAGAACCGAACATGGGTTCTGTCCAGTTGCCCTTTGTCTGAATAATCGAAAATACCATTGCGCATCGCCGCCACCACACCTGCATAAGCAATGTTGGGGACAGAAATCACCAAGCGCCCCATGGGGGTGACAAACTCGCTCAAACGATGCAGCACATCCTCGGGTTTTCTGAGATGCTCCAACACATCGCAGGCCAGCACCGCATCGAAACGCCGACCAGCGAGCGCTTCCAACCAGTCCGTGCTGTCCAGATTCCCGGGGATGACTTCCACCCCTAGCGTCTTGAGGACCTCCAAAGCCTCGGGGTCGTTTTCCACCACAGTCACCCGATGCCCGCGCGCCAACAAGACACGGGTCATGGCGCCAGGACCCGGGCCCAACTCCAAGACCGAGCCGCCATCCGACGGAACACGACGTAAGATCCGTGCCGCCCACTCCTGCCCGTCTGGCTCGAAAGCGTAGTCGTAGCGCTCAACGTTGGTCATAGATTCCCCTCCGCTCCTGATGTCGGCTGCCACATCTGATCCCATAATCCCCAATGCCACCATGCCCAGGGCCTGGCTATGACGTCCTGTTCCAGGCGTTGAACGACGGTATCAATAGCCTTCCCAGGATTGTCCGGCAGCCGCTCGACAACCACCTCCAGGTGGGCCGGGCTTCGCGAATATGTCACCGCATGCAGCAATGGAACACCCGTGGACTGAGCCAGGCGCTCTATGCCGGTGGGCAGATTCAGCGCCCCCCCTAAAAAAGGATGACCACGCAAACGACCAAACTCGGGTCGCCATGCGTCGGCCAAAATCACCCACCCCTGGCCCGCCCGCAGGCTCTCGTGCACCGGGCGCAGGCCGTCACTCGTGGTGTGCCATCTTCCCCCAGTGACCTGGGTATAGCCGCGTATCTTTCGCAGCAGAAATCGACGCTGCGCCGACTGAAGCTCTGCATTGTCAAGCACTGGCATCGTCAGGACATTGGTGGCGACCCCCACTCGGGCGAGCGCTACCGGCGCGGTCAGTATCCGATCGAAGTGATTGAGCACCAAGATGAACCCCTTGCCCTGGCGGGTCAGGCTTTTCGCATACTCAGCCCCTTGCAGATCGATAGCAGGCCCCCCCCAGCGGCCCAGACGGTGGAACGCCATGGCGTCCACCATCTCCTGGGCCAGCATGGCCAGATGAGCCTTTGCCCATTGGGCGTACTCAGCGTCCGTGGCATGCGGGAACACCCGAGCAAAAAGGCTTTCCAGCCAGCGCAGTAGATGTTCACGTTCCGAGGGGGATTCGCGACCTATCCGTCTGGCCAGCCGCCATGGCAAGGTCGTGGGCACACGAGCAATAGAGGGAAATAGCAGGTCCAGAGACCAATCACGCGTCATTCCACCAATACCCATTCATGCTCGAGCCAGGTCACACCAAACTCTCGGTGTTTTTGGTTTAGCACGGTAAAGGGCTGAATCAGCTCTGCCATGTCCAGAACCTGGATGCCTGAATCATCCAGAACATACACACTCCACAGGTATTCCCCAGACAGCAAAGACAACCGAGGAAATCGCATGCGAATCCGGTGAGTGCCGACGCCCTGGAGCGGCTTCTCTTCCGCCCGGAACTGCGTACTAGTGCCAAACACATTGTCCTTGTCCGGACGGACGATGGCAAACAGCACATGAAATGGCGCATCGGCGTAAGACTCGATCACGATCTCCACTGACATATCCTGAAACGAGTCCACCTGCGCAGGATTGACCCCATCCCCGGTCTCGATGGTCAGCCCCCCGATCTTCACCAGCGCCAGCGCCGACAACGGTGCAATCGGCTGTTCCGCATCGTCTTTTTTTACGATCTCATTCGACTCGACACGCAGATGCGCATACCGACGCCGTTCATGCGATTCGTAGGCAGTCACCACGTCCTCGGTCGCTCCAATAGCCTGTATCCGCCCGCCATGAATCCACGCGGCGCGTTGGCACAGGCTTCGCACCTGGTACAGATTGTGGGAACAAAAAAGGACCGTCGCACCACGTTCACGCAGCTCCAGAATGCGGTTCAGGCTCTTTTTCTGGAAATGCAGATCCCCCACAGAGAGGGCCTCATCCACGATCAATACGTCGGGATCGATGGCCGTCGCGGCAGCAAATGCCAAACGCATGAACATGCCAGATGAATAGGTCTTCACAGGGCGCTCCAGCGTCTCCTCTGTCAGCTCAGAGAAGGCTGTTGCCCGGACGATGAATTCCTCCATGGCATGCCCCTCCAACCCATGGAGGGCAGCCATGAAACGGATGTTGTCATAGCCCGACTCCTCGGGATGAAAACCGGCGCCGAGTTCCAGAAGTGCAGCCACACGCCCCTCTTGCGTCACCTGCCCGCACGTAGGCCGGATGGTGCCCGCAGCTATCTTCAGCAGGGTGCTTTTGCCTGCGCCGTTCTCGCCGATCAGCCCGAACGTCTCGCCGGACTTCACCTCAAAATCGATACCGGTCAGTGCCACATGCACCCGGTGGCGCTGGCTACGTGTCACCCACTCCCACAATCTGTCCTGAGGACGGGCATACACCATGTAGGTTTTCTCGATACCCTCAAAGCGGATAGTCATGATTTACAAGGCCTCGCCCAGCGCGGACTTCATCGAACGGAAGAACCACCACCCACCACCGCCGAGCAGCACCACCCACACCGCCAAAGCCACTGGTGTACCTGGAGGCACAGGCATATGCAGCACGGTTCCCTGCACCATCAACACCAAACAGGCCAGTGGATTGAACAAGAACCAACGATGAAACTGCTCCGGCACCTGCGACAGCGGATACACGATGGGCGTCACGTAAAACCACAGCTGCAAGCCAAAAGCCACCATGGACCCCACATCGCGCCACAGGAAATGCGCCATGCTGAGCAACAAAGCAAGACCATAGGTCAGCGCAATCTGGGCCAGCACCAAAGCAGGCAGCCATGCGAGCGACGCATAGGGCCCCACGCCCTGCACTACCGACAGCACCAGCAACAGCCCGTATCCAATGCACAGAACCAGCAGACTCCCCCCGACCGACACGGCGGGCAGAATCTCTGCAGGCATGGGTTGCTTACGCAAAAAGTCCTCATATGCGGCCAAGCACCCCACGCCTCGCCCGATGGCATCAGTGAACGGAAGCCAAACAGCCAGCCCCGCCAGCAGGTGCAACAGATAGCCGTTGTTCACATCAAGCCCGGGCACCCGCACGGCGAGCACCAAGCCAAACAGCACATAGAAGATCGCCAGGGAAGCCAAGGGCTGAACAAACGCCCAGGCAAACCCTAGCACCGACCCAGCATAACGGGTCTTGAACTCCCGCACCATCCAGTACCGCCACAGAACCCACAACTGGCGCGCGCTCCTGGGAGCCGCCGAAGACACTGCTGTCACAGAGGATTCTGGGCGCGTCATGGCACCGTCCGCAGCCACTGCACAGACTTGGCCACGCCCTCCTCAAAAGCCATCGCCGGGGCCCACAGCAGTTCCTCCCGGGCACGTTGGATGTCCAGCACATTGACCGGAGGGTCAAACGGACGCGCCAGAAAAACTCTCCGGTCTATAGTCTTGCCCAACAACTGCTCCAGGGTATGGATGATGTCGTTCACACTGTGTCCCGTACCACCACCAATGTTGAAGATCCGCGTCGGCCCCTCGTGGCGCGCTGCACATACAAATGCGTGCCCCACATCGGCCGCATAAACAAAATCTCGCACCACGGAGCCATCGCCCCACACATCTAACGGCTGACCATGCAATGCCCTGTGGGCAAAAACTGCAATCACGCCTTGCACTCCATGGGGCTGCTGCCACTCGCCATAAGGATTGCTTAGCCGCAAGATGCGGCATGGCAGGCCATGCTGCGTCTCCTCGATACGCAAATGGTGCTCAATCGCCAGTTTGGTGGCACCATAAGCTCCCATAGGCATGGTCGGGTGCGCTTCGCTCAGCGGGACAAATTGCGGCCGCCCATACACGGCTCCGCCCGACGAGGCAAACAACAGCCTGGGGCGAGCCCCCTTCTGGCGCAGCGCCTGCAACAGGCGCAGGGTGCCCACCAGGTTGGTCTGCGCGTCCTGCACTGGGTCTTCACTCGCCGTGGCGGGCACGGTGGACGAAGCCAGATGAACGATCACATCCGCACCGCCTACTCTGTCCCACCAGGAGGCCAAGTCAAAACAATCCGCTTGCACCTCACCCGCCAGCCAGGGGGCACTTCCCGGTTGCGGTAGCATCCGGTCCACCGACCACACCGCCATGCCCTCGACCGCCAAGGAGCGTCCGATGTGGCGCCCCAGGAAGCCAGCCCCGCCCAGAATGGCGCAACGCATCAGGATTCGCCTCGCGGTTTCTGCGCACGGGCGCGCTGCAAGCCCACTTCGAAATCACGGGCCACGGCTTCCCAGGTCTGGCTTCGGGCAAACGCCTCGGCACGCTGGCTCATGGCGTGGCGCCGCGCATTGTCCTCCAGCAAGACACACACAGCGTCTGCAAGCTTTTCGGGCGATGACTCCGCCAGCATCACCACATCATCATTGAGCAGCCACTCCACGTTGGCCCCCCTGTTGGACACCACGGCACAGCCGCTTGACATCAGCTCCAGAGGAAGCAGCGATGCATTGGTGAGCGACAGCACCAGCGCGACATCGCACTGGCTGTAGAGGTCAGGCAGATCGTCCAGCGCCAACGTGCCGCAATTCAGGTGCGGAAACGGAATGTGGTAGCCCGCCGTGTCCCAGCCCGCCAGCACAAACTGCACATCGGGCAAACGCTCCCAGACGGCATTCAGCACCAGCAGGCCCAGTTCAAACGCACGCCGGGGCGTAGGAGGGCGGGCATAGAAGAACACCCTGCGGATTTCCGGCTCGCGCCGGGGCAGGCGGCGGTAACGCTCCAGCTCCACACCAAAACCCACCGGATGGGTGGTCATGCCGTATTCCTGCGCCAGCTTCTGCGCCAGCCAGCCACCAGCCGTGATGCCAAAGAATCCGAAATGGTAGGTGTTCTCGGCCAGCACCGACTCTGACCCCACCGGGTAAAAATGGGGCTCGTAGTCCTGCACGAAATACAGTTTGTGCTGGGCGCCCGCGAATGCCCGCACGGCATAGGCCGTGTCCCAGCCCGTGGCCAGGGCAAACTCGCAAGGAGGCAGTTGGTCCAGCCCCAGCAGCACCTTGGCCTGCAATGGGAAAAAATGCTCGCGTATTTCGTCACGCGCCTCGTCTGCGTTCTGGTGCATGACGGGCTTGCCGATCACGATGGTGGACGTGTAGCCCATCTGCTCCAGATGCCAGATCGTGCGGAAAATATTGAGATGCCCTCCCGAGCCCAGGTTGAAATCGGGGATAAACCACAGAAGGGTTCCCACCCTGGCCTCGCCCGGCAAGGCATGCAGCGCATAAGGCAGTGCAAAGTCGTAATGCCGGAAAACGTCGACATACCGGCCGGGCCCCTGGCGCAGGCGGCGTACCACGGCACGCAGGGCAGGGAGCACCCCTTCCTTGCGCACCATCTCCTTCACGCGCCAGATTTTCTTCTTGAGGTTCAATGCCATGGTCAGGCTGCCCCTGCACGCTGCAATTGCTCATCGCGCGACACCGAGCGCAACAGCCAGGCGGGCAGACGGTCGTGGCGCGTGCCCAGGTACTGCCCCACCACACGAGCCAGCTCAATGCACGCCATGTACCCTGCATTCTTGAACAATCGCCACCCGCGCAAGCCACCGCTGCGCAACCACGCAAGATCCCGCTTGGCCAAATGCGCGGCCGACCGCAGTGCCTGGGGCAGGTGATCCTGTATGCGGTAGCCAAAATAGAGGTTGAATGATCGCGCCTCGTCAAAATTGCGTTGCAACGTTTCCCACACGCCGAAATCGTGCGAGTGGTACACCACCGCATCGGGAACAAAGGCTTTGGCATGGCCCGCCTCAATGGCGCGCAAGGCCCAGGTCTGATCTTCGGCAAAAGCCACTTCGGGCAAGGGCAACTGCGCCCATACCGAACGACGGATACACGAGTTGTTGCTGGAAAAGAAATGCAACCACTGCCGATAACCGGGGTCGGCAGCAAAACGGGCGCGGTCTTCCAGGCGCACCACCGATAGCTTGTCGCCAAAACCGGCAAAGTGCTGGTTCAGCTCGCAGTGCGTGACGTGGCGGGCGTGGGGATGAGCCCGATGCGGGCCGAAAGCTCCCGCAATTGCAGGATCAGAATCGCAGCCATGCACCATGTTGGCCAACCATTGCGGGCTGGCGGGCCGTGCGTCCTGTGTGATAAACACCAGAAACTCACCAGCAGCCATCGACGCCAGAAAGTTACGTGTTCGCCCGTGGCCGAACTCCGCTGCGGGAATGGTCTCAACGCGCACGCCATAGTGGCGCGCCAACTCGACGGAGCCATCCGACGAGCCAGAGTCCACCACGATCACTTCAAAGGGCCACGGTGCCTGCTGGGCCAGCACTGCCTCCAGCACATCGCCCAGTAAGGGCCCGCCATTTTTGACTGGTATTAATACAGACGCTCGAATATCAGCCATGCGATGCAACAGCAAGTCCTAAAGAAGGCAAACCTGGGAGTCTAACAAAAGCGCCTAAAGGGACCTACCCGACGCAGCCTGGCAGCTATTGCTGCGGTTTCGCATCAACCTTGTCGTCTGGTTTGCCGTCCGCCTTATCCGCGGCAATGCTGTTGGCCCCGGTCGTAAATTCACGGATAGCTGCGCGGTCAATTTCCACCCCATAACGCTTGAACAGATCAGTGCGGATCCTGATTTGCGCCTCCTGACGACAATGACTCGCGGCACGGCTAACGGCGAAGGACTTTGACTCATCCCACGACAGTTGGCGAGCCTCGCGCTTCTGCAGCACTGAGAACAGGTACACGTAATCGCCCTCCTGCACCGGCCCCAACATCTCACCCGCCTTCACCGTCTGCAGAGCGCGCATGAGAGTGTGATCACCATCCAGCGTTAACCAACCCAAGTCACCCTGAGTATCCAGCGAATACTCCCCTTGCGCACGCATGGCCACAAGGGCAAACTTCCTCTGCCCCTGAGCCACAGCTCGGGCTTGATCCTGCAACCAAGCCATGGCAGAGCCACCGCCGATTTCGGTCGCAGCTGGAAGAATGATACGTTCGACGCGCGCCTGTGGCGGCAACACAAAAGCTTCCGGATGGGCGTCGTAGTACTGACGCGCCTCCTGTTCACTGGCGGGGGGTTCGCACGCAGGTGCCTGATTTTTATAGACCGACAGCCCGTACACATCATCAAAACGCTGAAGTACACCGTCTGCCAGCTTGCGTGGGAGCTTCAGGCGTTCACCCTCCAGCACAAGCACACGGGTCATGACCATTTCCTGCACCGTACCCTCTACCCCCCAGGCGTTGCGCGCAATCTGGCGAAGGTCGATACGACGCCCCAGGTAATCTGACAGATCCTGTCCGCTCACCACTTCGCCATTCGCCAAGCGAGCCAGGGGTTTGTCCATCAAGGCTGAAGACTGAGCCCACGCCGATATCAACGTCATTCCCACCAAAGCGAAGACAATATTTCGAATTTTCACTCTCATTTCTTTTAATCCTGTTCAAGGCATGTTGGGTTGCGCCTGCTCCCACAGAGGCCCATAAATAATTTCGACACCCATTTTTTTGGGCAGAGCAGCAGAGTTGTAGACCACCAGATCCTGCACTCCGTCCACATCTGCATCCACCAACTGCAAACCCGTGGCAAAACCGTCCACTGGCAACCAGCGTGTCTCCAGCACAGCGCCGTCACCCGCCAGACGCTGGAAGTACAAGCGCGAATCCGCAGCCCAAATCACCAGGTCGTCAGCCAACGGCAACACACTCACGGTCCCCAAAAGAGGCGCGGCAATCCACTGAAGTTCCCCGCTGTCCATGTCAAAGCGCAGGTTGCGGCCACCCGTTTCCAAAGCTACATACAGCCAGCGGCCTGAGGGGGATGGGCGGGTCTGCCGCGGGACGATACGCACCTCCCCCGGCACTGCCACCAAGTTGCGCGCCACCCCAAGAAGATCCCCTTCCGGCACAAACACCACCCGCTTCTCATCCAGGCACGCTGTCACCACCCCCCCATAAGGAGCACCGGGAGCACGATGCACACGAACCGGGTGCCACGGCGCCTCGCACCAAAGTGCGCGTTGCACCCGCGTGGCGTCGGGTTGGTCGGGCGCGTAATCCACCCAAACCACCTCCTTGCCGCTATAGGGCGTGGCCAGCAGGCGGAAACGCCCTTCGGACCCTTGCACCAACACCACATCCCGTGGCGATATCCCAATAGGTATCTGCTGGAGCAGCTGCAAACGCCCCTGCACGACCCGGAACACATCCAGACTGAAACTGCCCTCCACTGCGGCAACCACCAAATCATCGGCAAGCCAGATTGCCCCGTCCGGGTGATAGGCGACGGGCTGCCTATCCAGAAGGCGCGCTTGGCGCCCTTGCACCTCGTAAAGCACTACCGTGCTCTTTTCATGCTCCACAGCTACCAGCCGGCAGCCCTCCTTGCCACAGCGCAACTGCCCCCCCCAAGCCAATGGCACGTCAATTCCCGTACGCGCCGCCGACTGCTGCACTTGCGGCCGAGCCTTGTCAGAGCCAACGCCAAGCTGCCTCCCTTGGGACAAACCAGTGGGGGCCTGGCAAGCCGCGAGCAACAACGAGGTGGCAACCACTGCAGCCACCTGAAAAGGACGTCCAAATGTCATTCTAGAATTCCTATTTTTGACACACCAAAACAAATAGCGCCCAAAGGCGCTATTTGTTTTAGGGGTGGCATCACACCACCCTTAGTTATGCGTAAAGATGCGGACAAGCCGCATCCTCATGCATTAACGGTGTGCGCCCAGCAGGGTTTGCACAGCGCCAAAGGCGGGAGCAATGATCGTGGAGTAAGCAACCACGTCACCACCGATAGCGGCGATAGGACCTTCAACCGAAGCGGTAGCTACAGGCGCATCCGAAGGCAGAACGGATGGGTTCCACTCGATGAAACCATCGGTGAACGCAGCAGGGCGGCCAGAGATGGATTCTGGGTCAAACCACGACAGTTCGTTTTCAGCCAGAACGAAGTTCACAGACTGACGGTTTTGGGCGTTGTCATAGATGTTGACAGTGTGGGTACCCTTGTGGTTACCAGTGGACCACACGGTGATGCGGGTGTCGTTACCACCAGCTGCGCCATCGATGAAGTAACGCAGCGACAGTTGCGTCGTGTTAGCGCGACCAAACGCATTGACATTCACGCCAGCAGCAGCAGGAATGAGAGCGGGTTCAGGCGAAGTAATCGCAGCACCACCAGCACCACCCAGCACGGCAGCAGCACCAGCCACGCGCTGCAGGCTGAAGGGACCCATCGTGGTCAGGTTAGTACCGCCAGCCAACACCAGAGGACCATCGATCACGGGCGTGTAGGCCACGCTCTTGCCAGCCACGTCCACGTAGAACGCGTTGCCAGCGATTTGAGCGGTAGCAGCCACAGGAGCCAAGGTTTGGGTTGCGCCCGTGCAAACGTTAGCAGCGGTAGCACCGCCAGCAGGAATACCCACAGCAAACACCAAGTAACCACGCTTGTTTTCCATGCCAACGCCGGAAACCGCAGCCCAGTTGAAACCGGTGTATTGCTTGGCGGTCATACCAAAGCAGCCGTCCACGCCGTGGTTGGAATTCTGGTCAAAGAACGTCCAAAACACTGGGATCGTACCAGTGGACTGGTTCACGATACCAACAGCGGTCGTGTTAGCAGCACCGTTGTGGATCACGTTAGGAACCACGAAACCGTTAGAGAACGAACCAACGGTATAAGCCTGAGCCACACCACCCGTCAGCGCAGCTGCCGCAACGGCTGCCAGAGCAAATTTTTTCATCTTAAATGTCCTTAGAAAAAAGAAGGAAGCTTCCCACCCTTGCGGGCTGTGCAACCCATCCGTCAAACCGTTTGGGCTGCAGGTATCTTAGCCCGTGAACACTCCGTTTTCAATCCTTGCATCACTTTCATTTCGTTCACCCTTGTTTTGTTGCACCAAACCAACATGAAATACCATGACTG
>Ga0307998_1001306_pt1 | contig 13371 bp, 14 predicted proteins | sample Davwhametageno37_FD_203147 | JGI IMG/M metagenome (GOLD analysis project Ga0307998, IMG submission 203147) | Marine microbial communities from Davis Island wharf, Antarctic Ocean - #37 | ecosystem: Environmental > Aquatic > Marine > Unclassified | place: Antarctic Ocean: Davis Island wharf... | reverse complement strand
TTTTAGGTTAACTGCTCACTCTTCTTTTTTTTATTTTTTTTAATCTCGTAATAAATATAACTGCCCGCTGCCAGAATAGCAAAGGACACAAGAAGAGTTGCAATTAGTTTAGTATTGGGGTTCAATACTGATTCTGCTGTTCCAATTGATTTAACATTGGTTTCTATAGTTGATAAGGGAATCTCGTGAAATGGAATAGGATTAGGTATTTTCATTTTTATATATTTTTATGTATTCTTGGTTGTTGATTAGAATAATTTGATAAGCATAATTGTAACAGAAGGAAATTTTTTCCCCTTCATAAAGATTAATGCCGGTAAATTGTGAAGGGTTGAATTCTTCATTAGTCAATGTTTTCAGTAAATAGGTTGAGTTCTTACTTGGTTTTGATTCATAGTATTTTGCAAGTATTCTTAGGTTTTTACTCAGTACTTTGTTAGTATCGGTTGATGATTTGTTCTTTTCTTTTCTGACTCCATGATTGTAGTGGAAGTCACGATGCTTGGCATTGAGATACAATTGGTTTGTTCTTCTTGGAATGAACTCGGTTTCACAACCACAGTTGCATAACTTTGATTGGATGGGACTTGGGTGTTCTGTCTTTCCAGATTCTGGATTTTTAAATTCATAATTCATGGTGTACCTATTTTGTTGAGTTGGATTTATTACAGATAAATTCGTTAATCTCTTTTCTTAAGAAGTAAGTTCTACCTGATTGCTTTATTGTTTTTGGCAAAATCCCATGTTTTCTCCATTTATCTACACTCACTAGACTCACGCCAAAAATTTTTGCGACTTCTTTTCGTGTTATAAGTTCTGTAGTTTTTGATTTGTTGAGGGATGAACCCACTTCTTTGATTAAGTGAAGTTTTGAACTGAGCACTTCAGAAATTAAATTTTTCAGTTCTGAAACATTCAGGGTGACTATTAACTTTTCCATTGTTTATATTTTTTATTTCTCAAAGCAAGAAATAAAAAACTAAAAAATAAAGCCGAAAAGTATAAATGGAATAAAATGGAATGTTTTTATGGAATAAAATAGAACGTTTTAGAATAGAATCAGTCCTTTTTAAACCAAGCTTCATATTTTATTTGAGCTTTATTCGGTTCTATAAGTGTTTTCTTATCACCAAATCTTTTTATTGAGGATCCAATAGAGATTGGCTTTGTCGTTTCTCTATTTCTAATCACGAAGTTTGTTGAAATCCATTCGGCAGCATCTTTTTGAGAATAGTTAACATTGCCTGATGATATGAGTCGCTTTATTGGACGCAATAGAGAGATTATTTTAAAAGAACGTTTCAAAACAATAGGTTCATTTATTTCTGAATTCGTTGTAAAAATTTGTTCTAGGTTTGTTAAGCTTTCTTTTTCACAAAAAGGTTCTAAGCTTTCTTTCAGTAGGATATTAAAAGGATGAGTGAATAAATTGCTTGTAAAATTTTTTCTTGACTTTTTGCTTATTCTAGATTGTTCTCGATCTTTTGTTCTAATCCAAGTCGATATTTCGCAGGCTTGTGGCTCATTCGGAATAAAAACCACACTATCCATAAGTGGCAAAGTTTTGTGTTCAATTTTTCGTGGAAATAGTTCTGGCTCTTTACTGGTTTTATAATGAAAATCCAAAATGAGATGGATAAGGTGCTTGGGCTTTAGGCTTAAATAAAATGAAAGCCAATACACATAAGAGTCATCTTCTTCGTTAATGATGTAATAGGGCTCATTTGCAAAACCTTTTATTTTAATCAACTGGTTAAAGCCAATTTTAATTCTATCTAAATATTCATCTCCCGGTATTAAAAGTTTTTCTTTTAGTTCATTACTAATGATTTTGTTTTCTATCTCACTCATTAAGTGTTTAATGTCAATTTCGTAAGCTTCTTTGGAATAGATCATTGTTGTTCTTTTAGAGTTTGCCACTAGTTTGTTTCAGTTGTTGCTGGTTTTACTTAATACACTCGGTGATTCAAATACAGGATTAAAGTTCACTTAAAGTATTGCTTTGTATTTCTTTAAATATAATACTTAAAACAACGAATAAATTGAAATAACCACCACAATAATACTTCTTTTGGCTTAGTTGTACATTGATGATTGAGTTATATAATTTGAAATCAATATATTAGTACTGTGTTAACTGTGTGAGAATAGTTAATGTTTTGAGAGACTGTTTAGATCAAGAAAAAAGGAAGGTATTTTTACCTTCCTTTTTTTGTTTGGAGAAATAAACTAGAGTAGACGACTTATTTTTTTAAATATAAACTGTCCACGATAGTGACACAGTTATAAAAACAAAAAACCCCTAACTACATAGTAATTAGGGGTTTGATGCAATGTATGCATTGAAACTTGGCGGTCCGGACGGGACTCGAACCCGCGACCCCCTGCGTGACAGGCAGGTATTCTAACCAGCTGAACTACCGGACCATAAATCGTAATTTTCAATACAAAATGTCAAAAAAATGTTGCTCTGTTTTCATGAGCGATACAAAAGTACCATTTTAAATTTATTCTCAAAATTTAAATAGCATAAAGTTTACTATTTATGCAATTTTCCATCAAGACTTAGCCAAGCACCACCATTATGAACGACTTTAAAGCCTTTAGCTTTTAATATTCCTTTGGCAGTTGCACTTCTCATTCCGCTTGCACAGCAAGTAATAATTGGTGTTTCTTGCTTTCCTTCAAGTTTTCCAATGTTTTTTCTCAATCCTTCTACAGGAATATTTAATGAACCTTCAATGTGCCCAGATTTAAATTCTCCTTTGGATCTAACATCTACAACAATAGCATGGTGATTGACTACTAAATCGTAATAATCGGCCTTAGGACCAAATCCCAGTAAGTTTAATATTGATTTTAACATGACTTAAGCTTTATGAAAATTAACTTCCATCCAACCGCCACCATTGTAGCATTCGATTCCTTCTATAGTTAGCATTTGTTGAGCCATTCCACTTCTCTGTCCAGATGCGCAGCAAAGTACCAATGGTTCTTTCATTGATTTCACCTCTTCTAATCTGTCCATAAGTTCCTGTACAGGAATATTTATAGATCCAGCAACACTTCCTCCAACAAACTCACCTTCTGTTCTTACGTCAAGTATTGTCCCTTCGTTATTTTTTATTAAATCTTCTAAATTCATTATACTATTGTTTTAATTATTTTCAAAACTACTTTTATTCTATCAAATGTATTGTAACAAAAGTAACTCTTGAGAATTGATTTTTCACTTTATGGCATAAAAAAAGTCTTTTCAATTTCTCGAAAAGACTTTTTTATAATAAATAACAATTTTACTTATTCTCCTGCTACTTCAAACTCAGCTTCAATAATAACTTCTTTGTGAAGTTTTATAGTTGCTTTGTATTTTCCAACAGTCTTAATAGGCTCATTGTGAATTTTAATATTCTTTCTTTCTACTTCGTGTCCAGCAGCTACAAAAGCTTCTGCAACTTGAACGCTAGTTACGGATCCGAAGATTTTACCGCTTTCACCTACTTTTGCAATTACTTTTACAGAACTTTTTTCGATTTTAGTAGCTATTGCTTGAGCTTCGTCAACAATTGCTTTTTCTTTATGTGCTCTTTGTTTTACATTTTCTGCGTGCATTTTCTTTGCAGAAGGAGTTGCTAACATAGCTAAACCTTGAGGAATCAAATAATTTCTTCCAAATCCAGATTTAACAGTTACCATATCATTCTTGTCGCCTACATGCTCAACATCTTGTTTTAATATAACATCCATGATAATAAGGTTTTTTATTTTTTGTATAAATCTGTAACGTAAGGCATAAGAGCAATGTGTCTTGATCTCTTGATAGCTTGAGCTACTTTTCTTTGGTATTTTTGAGAAGTACCAGTTAATCTTCTTGGTAAAATTTTACCTTGCTCGTTTACAAGCATTGATAGGTAGTCAGCATTTTTGTAATCAATGTATTTGATTCCAGCTTTCTTGAACCTACAGTATTTGTCTTTTTTAACCTCAATATCAATTGGAGTTAAATATCTAATGTCTGTTTTACTCATTGTTTGAAATTTTTGGGTTAGTTTTTCTCAGCTTTCATTCTTGATTCTCTAACTCTTGCCCATGCTAATGCATGCTTGTCAAGGCTAGTAGTCAAAAATCTGATTACTTTCTCGTCTCTTTTAAATGCTACCTCTAGGTCAGCAATTAATTCTCCATTCTCAGCAGAATATTCAAACAAATGATAAAATCCAGTGGATTTTTTCTGTATTGGGTAGGCTAGTTTTTTCAATCCCCAATTTTCTTGGTTATCGATTTTTGCACCAGCTCCAACAATAATGTCTTTGAACTTATCTACTGCTTCCTTTACCTGAACGTCAGATAAAACGGGAGTTAGAATGAAAACAGTTTCGTAATGTTTCATAAGGTTTATTTTGGGTTTTTAATTTTAAGTCCGCAAATGTAGAGTTTTACTTTTACTTTTCCAATGTTTTTTCGGGTTTATTAACAATTGATTCTTCATTCCCATAAACCCTTTTCTTTCATTTAGGTTTTCATTAATTATTAGTATTATTAACTTTTCAAATTTATAACAAGCTCAATATGTTAAACAACATTGATTCTTCTCCGCCTAATCATCTTAAAAAGAAAGAAATAAAGCGCGAATTAAAGCAATTGAAAGAGAAAATGATTGCTTTTCAGAAGAAAATGAATGCACAAGGAAAGTATTCTTTGCTTCTTGTTTTTCAGGGAATGGATGCTTCTGGTAAAGATGGAGCAACACGAAGAGTACTAGAAGGAGTGAATCCAAGTGGAATAAAAGTAAAGAGTTATAAGAAACCTACAGACGAAGAATTTGCTCACGATTTTTTGTGGAGAGTTCATCAGTATACTCCTGCTAAAGGAATGATTCAGGTTTTTAATCGATCGCATTACGAAGATATTTTAGTTCCTTCGGTAATGGGTTATATCCCAAAAGAGGAAATTGAGAAACGATACGAACTGATAAACTCATTTGAAAAGTTATTAGAACATAACGGAACTAAAGTGCTGAAGTTCTACCTCCATGTATCCAAAGAAGAACAACTAGTTAGGTTACAAGAACGAATTGATAATCCTGAAAAACATTTTAAGCACAATGATGGCGATTGGGAAACCAGAGAAAATTGGGATAGCTATATGGGTGTATATCAATCGCTTTTTGATAAGTGTAATGATATTCCTTGGCATATTATACCGAGTGATGAAAATTGGTACAAGACAAATTTAATAACTGAAAAAATAATTGCTGCTTTTGAATCAATGGATTTGGAATGGCCTGAATTAAAAACTGAAAAATCTTAAATAATTATGAGCATAAAAAACTATCTATTACTAATTGTATTTTTTTTATCTGCCACCATAACTATTGGTTCTGATATAAAACCGATTAGTGCAAATCAAATTCCTGATAACTCTCATGTATTGGGAGTTGATAATATCAAAAGTCTTTATTATTTAGATAAAGGAGAAAATTTTGTTTTGGATATGCAGGGTAAACTTAACCAGGGAGGAAAAGTAGATAGTATTAGTTTAGATGGTAAGGTGTACTATCCTGAAACCTCTAATTTATATCTTTTAGAGAACTTGGAATACAGAGAATATTCGATAGATGTATTTGTAAATGGAAAAGTTAAGCCAAAATATGGGGGTTCATTTAAGTTTAAGGAGTACACTCCTCTAATTACAAATGACGCAGTAGTATTGGGGTTATTACTTTTGTTACTAGCTTTTATTTTTAGAACAGAAGGCAGTTCTAATCCTTTTTTCAAAAAGTTTTATAGAGTTGTTCCTGCATTATTATTGTGTTATTTTTTACCAGCATTCCTTAACACATTTGGAATTGTATCAGCAGATGAGTCTAATTTATACTTTGTGGCAAGTAGGTATTTATTGCCTGCAAGTTTAGTTTTATTGTGTCTTAATATAGATGTGCAGGGAATTAAAAGATTGGGGCCAAAAGCTTTAATCATGTTCTTTACTGCCACTGTTGGGATTGTAATTGGAGGTCCAATTGCACTTTGGATCGTATCTAAATTTTCTCCAGATTTATTAAATGATGAAATATGGAGAGGACTTGCAACAGTTGCTGGAAGTTGGATTGGAGGAGGAGCTAACCAAACAGCTATGAAAGAAGTTTATTTGGCAAGCGATCAATTATTCTCTGCCATGATTGTTGTAGATGTATTTGTTGCCAATGTTTTTATGTCTGTTTTGTTATTCGGAACAGGGTATAATAAACGAATAAATAAGTTTTTTAAAGCAGACGATTCTGCTATTGAAAGCTTAAAAAACAAAATGGAAAGTTTCCAGAAGAAGATGGCGAAGGTAGCTACGTTTAAAGATTTAATGATGTTAACCGCTTTAGCTTTTGTAGCAATAGGATTAGCTCATTTTCTATCTAATATAATTAGTCCATCAGTTTCGAAGTGGCTGGAAGTTTTAAAAGAAACTTCTCCTACTAAAGCAGCTTTAATGAGCTCTTTTGGTAGTGGATTCTTTTGGTTGGTAGTGTTCTCTACCATATTTGGAATTGGACTTTCATTCACCAAAGCTCGAGAGTTTGAAGGTATTGGTGCGTCTAAAATTGGAACTGTTTTCCTTTATTTATTAGTCGCAACTATAGGAATGAAAATGGATATCCTTGAATTAATTAACAACTGGGGAATATTTAAATTCTTAATCTCTATTGGGTTGATATGGATTACAATTCATGCAATATTCTTATTCATTGTAGCTAAAATCATTAAAGCTCCATTCTTTTATGTGGCAGTTGGTTCTCAGGCTAATATTGGTGGAGCAGCATCAGCACCAGTAGTTGCAGCAGCTTTTAGTCCGTCACTAGCTCCAGTTGGTGTTTTACTAGCTGTATTAGGTTATGCTGTTGGGACTTTTGGAGCGATTGCTTGTGCTCTTATGATGCAGTATTTATCGGTGGCTTAATAATTCATCCCAAAATACTCTCACCTAAAAACACATAAATCCCAACTAAAACTGCTTCTCCAATAAATATTGCGGAGAAGTATTTAAAGAAATTCATTCTGATACTACCTGCTATATAGCAGATTAAGTCAGTAGGGACTAAAGGAAAAAATGACCAGGCTAGAACAATCCAAAACCCATATTTGTTTAGTTTTTCAGTAATCTTATCCGATTTACTTTTTAGTTTATCACCAAATAGTTTGTCGAATTCTAAGAATTTGGAAGCAAAATAGAGGTAAGCAGCAGTAACCATTATTCCTAACATGGATATCCAAAACACTGTCCAAGGTGATTCAGGAAAAATTAAGATTCCTGCTAAAACAAATGGGGTAGAGGGGAGGAGGAAAATTCCACGAACCATAGATATTCCTAAATAGGCCCAAAATATATTGGAAGAGTTTTCTTTTATGAAAGAAGAAATAGCTTCTTTCGTAAACCAATCGGGGTATAAAAAAAATAGCACTAATCCCATTAGAATTAGTGCTATCCATATTAATCTTAAAATCTTTTTACTCGCCAATATGAAGAGTGTCTTTTTTCTTTAATAAATCTTCAACAGATTCTCTTACATTTTCATCATCTACACAGCAATCTACTGGGCATACGGCAGCACACTGAGGTTCTTCGTGAAATCCTTCACACTCAGTACATTTATCTGGAGATATAAAATATACATCCATATCTACAGGCTCTTGATATTCGTCTGCATTTACTTCTTTATCATCATATAATTTCACCCTCCCTTTAAGTCCAGTTCCATCAGAAAACTTCCATTCAGCTCCTCCTTCATATATTGCGTTATTTGGACATTCTGGCTCGCATGCTCCGCAATTGATGCATTCTTGTGTTATAATTATTGCCATTTTTTATTATAATTTTTTACAAAATTAATACAATATCATTTGAAAGTCTATTTTTTAGCTATAAATTTTAGCTGGTTCTCTTTGTATTTAAAGCAATATATACTCATTGGGATAAATATTTACACCTAAAGTTTTATCTTTGCACTATGAATATAGAGGAAAGGAAAATTGCTTTTGTACAATTAGGTAAAGTGCTTCGAAACTTTGTTGTAAACAAGGATTGGGAAGGTTTTGATAGTGGATTAACCGAAACTGAGCATAATGACTTTAATCAACTAATCTTAAAATCAAAAACTTTAAATGGTTGGTTTACAGAAGAAAATGTTCGTAAAGCAATTGAGGGAATAGTTAATTTATTGGATTCAGATAGATTAGATGAATGGTTGGCTACTTATCAATTTGATTCTGAAAAGAATAAAAATGTAGGCGTAATAATGGCAGGAAATATACCAATGGTAGGTTTCCATGATGCACTTTGCGTATTGCTTTCAGGAAATAAATTAGTAGGTAAACTTTCCTCAGAAGATAAATTGTTGATTCCTGCAGTTTTGGAATTTCTTATTAGAATAGAACCTCAATTCAAGACAAAAATCAGTTTTGTAGACAGGATAAAAGAAATTGATGCAGTAATTGCAACTGGAAGTAATAACTCTGCTAGATATTTTGAAACTTATTTTGGTAAGTATCCCAACATAATCAGAAAAAACAGAACTTCTATTGCTTTGATTACTGGAAACGAAACGGAAGAGGAGTTAACTTCTTTTGCGAATGATGTGTTTCTTTATTTTGGAAAAGGATGTAGAAATGTAACTAAGGTTTTAGTGCCAAAAGAGTATGATTTAGATAATCTATTCAAAGCATTTTACCCATTTAAGGATATAATTCATCATCATAAATATGCCAATAACTACGATTATAACAAAGCAATATATATGATGAGTCAAACTCCCATTATAGAAAATGGTTTTTTGATGCTAATTGAAAATGATGCTCTTCATTCTCCTTTAAGTATATTGAATTATCAATATTATAATGACAAAAGTGAGGCATTGGCTTATACCGAAGTACACAAAGATGAGCTGCAATGTATTGTAGGGAGTGATTATATTCCATTTGGGAAAGCTCAAATGCCAGATGCAGATGATTATGCTGATGGAGAGGATACCATGAAATTTTTATTATCCCTTTAAGCATAGTACTTTTGAATTAGAGTTTAACAAAAGATTAACCGTAAATAAAACTATAACGAACAATAAATAAGAAACTTGGCGCAATTCTTGCCTAGTCTTAGTTTAAATCAATAAAACAATGATTATGAAATCAATTTTACAATTAAAAATTGCCCTTTTTACAATTTTCTTGTTTTCGTTTGGAGCCAAAGCTCAATTCGTAGACTATGACAGGGACACCAAATGGAACTTAGGTTTTAACATGGGTGCTGTGTGGCAAGATGGAGATGTTTCGCTTAACAGTCCTGGGTTTGGATATGGATTTACTTTTGGTAGAAGTATTTACGAAAATCCAAATAAATTTTGGGGTCTAGACTTAAGATTTAGATACATGAAAGGATTTACTTACGGTCAGAATTTGGTTGCAACAAGAGATTCTACTAGTACGTATTTGGATAATCCTATTTATTCAACAAACCCATCTAACTATAGAGATAATCTTGGTTTTACTTATTTGAATAGTAAAACAATGATTCATGATTTTTCTTTGGAAGCTGTGATTAACTTTCACAAACTAAGAGAAAAAACAGGAGTATTACTTTCTGTATATGGAGGATTGGGAGTTACCGATTACCGTACTACAACTAATTTATTAGATGAAGATGGAAAGCTCTATAACTATTTTGATATAGATGAGGCTTCAGCTTCTAAAAAAGATTTTAGAGATTTTTTAGATAATTCGTATGAAACAAATGCTGTTTTTAATGAGGTTGTAACTGTTAAGTTCATGCCTTCATTAGGAGCGAGTATCGGTTACCAATTTTCACCACAATGGTCTATAGGAATTGATCACAGGGTTACATTTACTCTTCAAGATCAATTTGATGGAATAGAGCAGGCTGGAACTCAGTTTTTACAATGTGGAGATAATGACAAATACCATTACACTTCTATATTCTTAAGATGGAATATTTTTAGAGGAGAATCTTCAACTTCTGCAAGAACGAGAGATTGTCCACCACCATATTTAAAAATTGCTGATATTCCTGCTGTTTATACTGTAAACGATAGTGTATTTAGTATTAGAGCAAGAGTTTCTAAAATAAACTCGAATAATGATGTGATGTTTATTCAAGACGATCAGATTGTTGAAACTATCTATAATGCTAACACTGATTATGTTTCGGGTTCTGTTATTTTGAAAGAAGGAGAAAACAAATTATTGTTTATTGCGAGTAACAAATGTGGAGAGTCTCTAGATAGTGTAACAGTTATTTATAACCCAGATTTTTGTCCAAAAGGAGTAATAACAATTTTTGAGCCTAGTGATACAGTATCAAGTAGAGAAACTACATTAAAGGCTAGTGTATTACAATTGCAAGGAGGAATAATTACTGTTTCACTTAATAATAGAATAGTACCGCATACATTCAATGCTTCTACTAATCGATTAGAGTCTAAATTAAACTTGAATCAAGGAATTAATACTTATTCGATAAGAGCTGTAAATAAATGTGGAGATACTTCTGTGAGTAAAACAGTTGTGTTTTACTGTGAACCACCAACTGTTGCAATTGGTTCTCCTGAGAACGGTAAACAATACACAAATGGTGCAGGAAATATTGTAGCATCAGTAAGAAATATTACTGATAAAAGCCAAATTCAAATTACACATAACGGTACTTCTGTAGTCCCTAATCTTAATGCTAAGACAGGTGCTGTAGGAGGAAGTTTTAATATGGTAGAAGGAACAAACACGATTACTATAACAGTAACTAATGATTGTGGAACAGATACTAAATCAGTTATTTTTAACTACGAAAAACCATGTTTGTTACCAGTAGTTTCTATTACAACTCCTGCAAATGGAAGTAATGTAATTAGCTCGAGTATGAACGTGAGAGGAACGATTTCTAATATTTCTAATGGGACTAATGTTCAAATGACTTTGAATGGTGTAGCTGTGAACTCTGGGTTTAACAATGGATCGTTTTCTTCTAATCTAAATTTAAGACAAGGAAGTAACACTATTCAAGTAACTGGTGTAAATGAGTGTGGAAGAGATTCTAAATCTATCACAATATCTTATTCTTGTCCTGCTCCAACTGTATCTTTAGTGTCTCCTATTAATGGAACACAAACTTCTACGTCAAGAGTAGTTGTTTCTGGAAATACAACAAATGTATCTTCTCAAAGTCAGTTAAGAGTAACTCTTAATGGTACGTCAGTTCCTTTTACTTTTAATGCAAGTGCTAGGTCTTTTTCAGGAACAATTAATGTTTCTGGAGGTCAAAATATTATTCAAGTAGTAGCAACAACACCTTGTGGAACAGCAACTAAAACGACTGTTGTTTCAATGAATCAGGCTTGTCCTGCTCCTGTTGTTAATATTGTGAATCCTGCTAATGGAACATCAGTTAACTCTAACCAGTTAACACTTTCTGGAACTGCAATTAATGTAACTAACCAATCGGAACTAAGAGTAACTTTAAATGGAATTGCGCAAGCTTTCACCTTTAACTCAGGAACTTTTGTAGCTCCACTTAGTCTTACAACTGGTAATAATACAATTCAGATGAAAGCAACTAATGCTTGTGGAACAGATATAAAATCAACAACTGTTAATTACAGTCAGGCTTGTCCTGCTCCAACAGCTTTAATCTCTTCGCCAAGAAATGGATTAAATGCTACTTCTTTATCAGTTCCTTTTACAGGGATTGTAACTAATGTATCTAGCGCAAGTCAAGTTACTTTAAAAGTAAATGGAGTTTCTGTAGCTAAAAATGTAAACACTACAAGTGGATTGGTAACTGCAACTTTAAATTTAAAAGAAGGAGGTAATACTATCCTGTTAACTGTTACAACTAATTGTGGAACTGATAGTAAAACGGTAACTGCTTCATACAAATGTCCATTGCCAACTATTAACATTGCTAGTCCTAATACAGGTATGAGTTATTCAACTTCTCCAATTCAGTTTTCTGGTTTTGTAAGTGGAGCGTCTACTCAAAGCCAAATTGTTGTTAAATTAAACGGAGCTGTTATTCCTTTTACTTTAAATACTGGAACTAAGCAGTTTTCTGGTTCTATGAATTTAGTGACAGGAAGTAATACATTAGAAGCATCTGTAACTAATCAGTGTGGAACTTCTACTAAGTCTTCTACTGTGAATTATGCAAAGTCTTGTCCTCCACCAACTGTGATACTTACATCACCAAATGGAAAAGGAACTTCTACTTCTGCTGTTCAAATTACAGGACTTGCTAATAACGTAACTTCTCAAAATCAGATAAGTGTTAAATTTAATGGAGCTACTTTGCCAATTAGCTTTAATGCTTCAACAAAAGTGTTTACATCAATGGCAACATTAATTGAGGGTAACAACACTATTGTAACAACTGTAACAAATGAATGTGGTACAGATACTAAAACTGTTTCTGTTATTTACACTAAACTTTGTCCTAAACCAACTGTGGCAATTACAAGTCCGGCTAATGGATCTAGTCCTATCGATCAGTTTATTACAATTAATGGTGTAACTACAAATGTTACTTCACAATCTCAAATTACTTTAACATTGAATGGAAAGGCAATTCCTTTTACTTTTAATGCAAGTAGCCAAATATTTGTAGGTAACTATGATTTAACTGAAGGTAACAATGTGATAGTTGCTACAGTTACTAATGAATGTGGAACCGCTACAAAAACGGTTACACTTAACTGGTCAAAACCTTGTCCTAAGCCAACAGTAACAATAACTTCTCCTAATGGAAATGATGCATTAATTGCTGCAACTCAAATTACTGGGATAGCTCAAAATGTAACAACTAAAAATGAAATATCTGTAATGTTGAATGGAGCATCTGTTCCTTTTAGCTTTAACGCAACAACTAAGGTGTTTACAGCTTCAGCTACATTGAAAGAAGGAAGTAATACTATTCAAGTAAAAGTGACTAACTCTTGTGGTACAGATACTAAAACAGTTAATAAAACTTATACTAAAATTTGTCCTAAACCTACCGTGAGAATTACAAGACCTGCAAATGGTTCTAGCCCAATAGATCAGTTTGTAACTATAAATGGAGTAACATCAAATGTTATTTCGAAATCTCAAATTACATTAAAGATTAATGGAGTAAATATTCCATTCACATTTAATGCTGGTAACAATAGTTTTCAAGGGATGTATGACTTAACAGAAGGAACGAACGTAATAGTTGCAACTGCTACTAATGAGTGTGGAACTACATCATCTACAGTAAATTTGGTTTGGTCAAAACCTTGTCCTAAAGCGGTTGTTAAAATTTTGAGTCACACTAACTATAGTAGTATAAGCCCACAAACTACTACTA
>Ga0307998_1001305_pt1 | contig 13377 bp, 9 predicted proteins | sample Davwhametageno37_FD_203147 | JGI IMG/M metagenome (GOLD analysis project Ga0307998, IMG submission 203147) | Marine microbial communities from Davis Island wharf, Antarctic Ocean - #37 | ecosystem: Environmental > Aquatic > Marine > Unclassified | place: Antarctic Ocean: Davis Island wharf... | reverse complement strand
ACAGTAAAAATTAAAACTGTATTGCTTTACATTGACGAAACTAATATTATATTTGCGACCAGTTTATTGAAATACTGAATACCCACACTTTTAAGAAATACGTAAAAAAATACGTAAAAACTGACATTTTGAAGGCATTAATTTATTTTAAAAGCTTTGGGAAGTATTGATAGCATTAAAATAGGACGCGTAGCTCAGCTGGATAGAGCATCTGCCTTCTAAGCAGACGGTCACAGGTTCGAATCCTGTCGCGTTCACATCTTAAGTTTTCCTGAATTAAGGAAATTCTTATATTGAGCAGTAATAATTTTATATTTAAAAACTTTTAATTTTTTATTTATCTTCGAAAGAGATATGAATCTTTAATATTTTAAAAATTAACATGAAAATAGGCGTTCCCAAAGAAATTAAACCTCAAGAAGCTCGGGTTGGACTAACCCCAGCTGGTGCATTGGCTCTTATTCAATCAGGTCACAGTTTAGAAGTTCAAAAAGGAGCTGGAATCCTTAGTGGATTTTCTGACCATTTATATTCAAGTGTAGGGTGTAATATTATCAATTCTATCGAAGATGTATATAAGAATGCGGAAATGATAATTAAAGTTAAAGAGCCTATTTTTACAGAGTATTCTTTAATTCAACCCAATCAATTGCTTTTTACTTATTTTCATTTTGCTTCAAGTGAAAAGTTGACCCAAGCGATGATCAAAACAAATGCGGTTTGTCTTGCTTATGAAACTGTTGAAGAAAACGGAAAATTACCTCTACTAATCCCCATGTCAGAAGTTGCAGGTAGAATGGCTACTCAAGAGGGTGCAAAGTATTTAGAAAAACCTCAAGGAGGATTTGGTATATTATTAGGTGGTGTTACTGGCGTTAAGCCTGCAAATGTTATGGTTATAGGCGGCGGAGTTGCTGGAACTGAAGCTGCAATAATGGCAGCTGGATTAGGGGCTAACGTAACTATTCTTGATACTAATTTAAATCGTTTAAAGGAATTAGAGAGTATTATGCCGGCAAATGTTACTCCCATTTATTCAAATTCTTTAACTATTGAGGAAGAAGTAAAAAAATCACACCTTATAATTGGTACTGTTTTAATTCCTGGATCAAAAGCTCCAAAATTAGTTAATAGGGAAATGTTGTCTAAAATGATGCCAGGAACAGTTCTTGTCGATGTTGCTATTGATCAGGGTGGTTGTTTTGAATCTAGTGTACCCACCACACATGATATTCCTACAGTAATTATAGATGGTATTATTCATTATGCGGTTACAAATATGCCAGGTGCAGTCCCTAATACTTCAACAACAGCTTTAACTAATGCTACTTTGAGCTACGCTATTCAATTAGCTAACAAGGGATGGAAAAAAGCTTGTCAAGAGAATCAAGCCCTTCTTAAGGGACTTAATATAGTTAATGGGAATGTCACTTATAAAGAAGTTGCTGTAGCCCTTAATTTAGATTACGTTAATCCAATAAAATATCTTAACTAAATTGATTTTTACACCTTCCCGTATTAATTTTTGGTCTTTTTTAAAACTTCCCTCTGTTTGGTGGTGTGGTATACGTGTCACTAGATTTGAATCGGATTTATGTGAAGCTAAAGTTAAACACTCTTGGATTAATCAAAATCCATTTAAATCAATGTTTTGGGCTGTTCAAGGGATGGCAGCTGAATTGACAACAGGGACACTTATTATGAATGAAATTCAAAAATCTAAACATAATATATCCATGTTAGTTTTGAATAATAAAGCTAATTTTTCTAAAAAAGCTACTGGTAAAATCACTTTTTTATGTTCTCCAAAGGAGGAGTTAAGGAATATTTTTTCCGAATTAATTAGATCAAAAAAGCCTCAAACCATTTGGTTGAAATCAATTGGTATTAATCAAAATGGAGACATAGTCTCTACTTTTGAATTTGAATGGACATTACTAATTAAAAATTAACTATATGAAACCTCAGTTTTTAAAAGACCTTACTTTACCAGTTATTGCTGCTCCTATGTTCTTGATTTCAGGACCAAAACTGGTCATTGAATGTTGTAAGAATGGAATAGTAGGTACTTTTCCAGCTTTAAATCAGCGTTCTACCGAAGGTTTTGAAGAATGGGTAATTGAGATTAAAGAATCTTTAGAATCTTTTGAAAAAGAAACAGGTAAAAAGGCAGCTCCCTTTGGAGTTAATTTAATAGTTCATCCAACAAATCCAAGAGTTCAGCCTGATTTAGAAATTTGCATAAAACATAAAGTTCCTCTGATTATTACTTCTCTTGGTGCAGTTTCGGATTTAGTCAATGCAGTTCATAGTTATGGGGGAATTGTTTATCATGATGTGATTAAAAAACGACATGCTGAAAAAGCTGCTGAAGCAGGAGTGGATGGTCTGATACTAGTTGCAGCTGGTGCAGGTGGTCATGCTGGGACACTAAACCCTATGTCTTTAGTTAATGAAATTAAACGTTTTTTTGATAAAACGATACTACTTTCAGGTTGTATAAGCACAGGTAATGATATAGCATCTGCTTTGCAAATGGGAGCAGATATGGCTTATATGGGTACTCGATTTATTAATGTTTCTGAGAGTATGGCTGATAAAGCTTATCAACAGATGATCATAAATAGTAAGGCAGAAGATATTGTATATACTGCAGCTGTTTCTGGAGTTAGTGCAAACTTTCTTCGTCCTAGTCTTGAGTCTATGGGTATAACTGAAGATTTATGGAATCAGTCTAAAAAAATTGATTTTGGCAACGAATTAGATGCAGCTAAGGCCGAAGCAAAAGCATGGAAAACAATATGGTCAGCTGGCCAGGGAGTTACATCTATTAAAGATGTTCAGCCTATTGCTGAGCTTGTAAAAAATCTTCATAATGAGTTTAAAGTTGCACTAAAAAATCAAAAAGATCACTACGATTCTTATTGTTAGTCAATCGAAATTAATCGATAAATAAATACAGCTGTTCTTTGTATCAGAGCGTTCATTGTTTTGAGGTTAACTGTTTCTTTAGGTGTATGTGCCTTACTACCCATGGTCCCAAGACCATCTAACCCATCGACATAGTTAGCTACAAAAGATATATCTGCTGCACCTCTTTTCCCAGGATCAAATGCCTCTACAGAGCCTTGACCTAGTGACAAACTTACATTGTTCAGGATACTGAGGATAGCTTTGTTACCTTCGGTGGGACCCATAGCAGGATAGCTATCCATAAAAGAAATAGTGGATTTTGTTTTTGGCAAACTCTGAGAGACAATATATCTCATTTTTTTTCGAGCATTTTCTTTTTGGTCTTCTGAAATAAATCTTAAACCTCCGTTAACAATTGCTTTTTGTGCGACTACATTTGATTTTCCAAAAGTTGATCCACTGCTTTTTGTTGAATCAAATTCTACAAAGGTCCCTCCAAGTAAAGATCCAGGATTAAAAGTTAGATAATTTTCACCTCTTACTTCATCGTAAAACGAGTTTAGAATACGACTTATCTCAAATATTGCTCCTGCTCCTGTATTTTCGGTAAAAATACCTGAGGAATGAGCTCTATTTCCTTCAACAGTTACCTTCCATCCAGAAGCTCCACGTCTTGCTATAGTAGCACTGTTAAAACCTGTTGAATTTTCAAATCCTAGTGCTATTTCAGCTTTTTTTGCTTCATCAATTAAGTCTTTTCTGGAAATAGATAAAGGTTTGCCAGTACTTTCTTCATCTCCTGTGAATGCGATGGTAATAGAAGCATCTTTTAGAAGATCTAAATCATACAGTGCTTTTAAAGCATACAATACGACTACGTCTCCACCTTTCATGTCATTTGCACCAGGGCCGAGTGCAATACTATCATTCTGAATTTCGAATTTTTGAAATGGACTATTTTTTTCAAAAACAGTATCCAAATGCCCTATTAGCAATAGTTTTTTGCCTTTTGTTCCTTCTATGGAGGCAAATAGGTGTCCAGCTCGATTCATTTGACTTGGCATTTCAATCCAACGGGTATCAAAACCAATTGCTTTAAAGGACTTACTAAAAAGAGTACCCACTTCTTTAACTCCTACTAGATTTAATGTTCCACTGTTAATGTTAACTACTTTTTTTAAAAAAGAAATACTTTCAGTATCTAATTTTTCAACTTGTTTAACAATTTTCTTTTCAATTCGATTTAATCTTTGTCCGAAGCTATTTATTGAGAAACTTAATACTACAAATAGACAGTATAGTTGAATTTTCATAATGAATTTTTAAAAGTTTTTGGTTAGTGATTTAACAATTTTGTTTTCAGATAAAAACTCTTGTAAAATGACTTTTAAAGTGGTGTAAAATGGAATTGCGATTATCATTCCAATTGGACCTAAAATTGTTCCTGAAGCTAAAATAACAATAAAAATCTCTAGTGGATGCGATTTAACACTATTTGAAAATATAAAGGGTTGACTGAAAAAATTATCAATTAATTGACCAATTACAAAGCCAAACATAACATATGTTGTTTTTGGAAGTATAACAGAACTAAAGTCGGCTTCTATAAAACTACTCATTGTTAAAAGAAGCATTAAAAATCCTCCGATAATTGGTCCTAAATATGGAATCAAGTTTAGTAAAGCACATAAAAAGGCAATTATAAATGCATTTTCTACTTTAAAAATTGCTAAAAAGATACTGTAGACAACTAATAAAATAAAAATTTGAAGAAGTAGCCCTAGAAAGTATCGAGATAAAAGATTTTTTGTTTTTTCTATTGATCTGTCTACTCTAGTAGTTATTTTGTCATTCATTAAAGCTAGTATAATATGCTTTTGTAAATAACCGTCTTTAAGAAAAAAGAAAAGTATAAATACTATAGAGAATAAGCCAATTGTAAATCCACCTAACAGTTCAAAGATTTGATTAAATAATTCAGGGAGCAATCCGAAATTTATATTTTGAAAAAGATTTTCTACAGCAAATTGTTGTTTCCAGAAACTATTGTCTAGCTGAAAATGAATACTTATTTCTTTAAACAGAGTCTCAATATTTATTTTTAAACTGTCAAGATCTAAAAGAGATAAATTTTCTCCTTGTTGAATTAAAAGAGGAACAAAAAGAAAAAAAATGCTCATTATAATACTTATTAGAAAGAGTATAGTAATACTACTTGCAAAAACACTTTTGATTTTAAGACGTTTAACCAAAAGGCGATTAATAGGTCTTCCAATTAGACTTACAAAGCCTGCAATAATTATATATATAATTAGTGTTTTAAGTTGAAACACTAACCAGCATAATATGGCTATACCTGTCATGTTTAGTATTGCCCAAACTATACCTTTTGATATTTCTTTAGAATTCATAGGTTAAATATAGGAAAGTTTATAAGTTACTTTTTTGAAGTTGTTTAACAAAAACAGTATGACAAGCTAAAAGCCCTGCTGTTTCAGTTCTAAAACGTTGATTTCCTAAAGAAATCGGTTTTATTTTATTATTTATTGCCAATTCTATTTCTCTGAGACTAAAATCTCCTTCTGGACCAATAAGTAAAGTAACATTATTAAAGTCAAGGTCTGATTTGGAAAGGAGCTCTTTTGATTTGTTTTCACAATGTGCAATGAATGAAGAGTTTTTTTTGACCTTAATGAAATCATTAAAATTGGTTAAATCATTTATTTGTGGGATGAAAAACTGAAGAGATTGTTTCATAGCTGCAATAGCAATTTTTTCGAAACGCTCTTTTTTAATCACTCTGCGCTCTGAATGATCACAGATTAAGGGAGTAATTGAACTGATTCCAAGCTCGGTGACTTTTTCAATTAACCATTCCATTCGGTTATTGTTTTTGGTAGGTGCTATAGCTAAATGAATTTTATTTTTTTGAGGTTTATGCATTATAACTGCAGTGCAGTTTGCAATAGATTTTTGAACATTAACCTCTATTAATATTCCTTTCCATTCTAGACCTCTTCCATTAGTTACAGTTATTGTCTCATCTATTTTTTTTCTTAAAACTTTTACTAAATGTTTACTTTCATCACGATTAAAAATAAATTGCTCTGTTTTTTCGGAAATGTTTAAATCAAAAAAAAGAATCATTGTGTAAATTTTAATCTTGCATCAGAAACATCTGTTAGCTTCCCAAAATATTTTTTTTGCAGTTTGTAATAAGCTGAAATACCGATCATAGCAGCATTGTCAGAGGTATACTCTATTGGAGGAAGAAAAAGACTCCATCCTTTTGATTTAGCTTTTTTCTGTAACTGATTTCTTATTTCTGAATTAGCAGCAACTCCTCCACCTATGATGATTTGATTTAATTTTTTATCCATTGCCACTAATTCAATTTTAGTTAAAATTATTTGAACAAGAGTAAACTGTAAGCTAGCACATAAGTCGGCCATATTGTTTCTGATAAAATTAGAATCCTTTTGCTCGCTATTTGCTAGGAAGTTAATAAATGAAGTTTTAATACCACTATAACTTACATTATAACCTTTGAGTTTAGAAATGGGAAATAAAAATTTATTAGGATCTCCAGTTTTTGCAATCCTATCAATGGATGTTCCGGCAGGATAGGTAAGACCCATGCGTTTTCCACACTTATCAAAAGCTTCGCCTATTGCATCGTCTAGAGTTGTACCCAAAATTTCCATATCAAAATAATTTTTTACTAAAATCAACTGTGTATGCCCACCTGAAAGAGTAACTCCCAAAAAAGGAAATTTTGGAGATTTCATTCGCTCATCTTCAATAAAATGCACCAATAAATGCCCTTGCATATGATTAATAGGGATTAAAGGAATTTTTAAAGACATCGAAAATGATTTAGCAAATGCACTTCCAACAAGAAGTGAGCCAAGCAGTCCTGGTCCTTGTGTGTAAGCAATTGCAGTTAGTTCTTTTTTGTCGATATTTGCTTGTGACAATGCTTGTTGAACAACAGGGATGATTTTGGATTGATGTGCTCTTGAAGCCAATTCTGGAACAACACCGCCGTAGGCATTATGAATTTCTTGATTGGCAACACAGTTTGAAAGGACTTTACGTCCTTTAAGAACTGCGGCAGCAGTATCATCACAAGAAGATTCTATGGCAAGTATAATGTCGGTTTCGCGCAACATAAATATTTTAAAAACGTTACAAAAGTAAAAGATTACTATTAAAAAGAAGCACAAAATAGCAACGATAACCATTGGGAGTATAATTACTCTGTTAATGCTATGTGTTTTGTTGCTCTCTACTTCATTTGTTCAAAAGATAATTTTAGCTAAGCTTACAAATCATTTTCAGACTATAACTAATCAGAAATTTTCAATAAATAAAATTAGTCTTAAATGGAATGGTAAATTCCATTTCTCTAAATTCCATCTAGAAGATCACCACGGAGATACTTTATTATACGTTGATGAACTTAGTACATCAATTCAAGATTTTAGAAAACTTCAGGAAAATAACTTCAATCTAAGTGATATATATGTTGAGGGAGTTTATATTAATTTAAAAAAGTATAAAAACGAAAAGTTAAATTCATTAGAAGTTGTTTTAGAAAAATTTAAAAATAAATCAGCCAAAAGAAACCAAACTAAATTTGTTTCAGAACATTTAAGCCTTTTAAATGGTGAATTTAAATTTGAAGATTTAAATGATTTAGAAAGAGCCCCAATTGAAATAAAAGATATATCATTTTCTATTGCTAACTTTATTTATAATGCAGATAGCTTAAATATAAAAACTGAGTTTATTGAGGGTAAAATGATTTCCCCATTCAATGAATACATGACTTCAAAGGGGATCATTTCGTATGCTCCAGGAAAATTAAAGCTAACGGAATGGGAATTTAATAATGGTAAAAATAAAATCAAGGGCAAACTAATTTTAAATGGTAAAAATAAATCTTTTAAAAATTTTAAAACAAAAGGAAATTTTGAAATAGCTCTTAAAGAAGGGCAACTTGATTTAAAAAAAATGTTTCCCACTATTCGCTTTCTAAAAAACAAAAAACCGATAAAGTTGACTTTAAATGCGAATGGATCCATGCAAAAGATCAACTTAGATTTCTTAAAGTTTACAAATAATGATATTGATTTTACAGGCAGCGCAAAAATACAAGACGCATCAAATCTTTCTAAGATTAAATGGAATTTAGCGATTGATAGTTTAAAAGCTAAGACAAACTATTTTTTTAATAATAAAAATTTAGATCCAAATTTTAAAAAACTTTTATCTGAAATAAAGAAAATTAAATTGAGTGGAAATATTTCTTCTTCTTCTGAAAAGATCAGTTTGGATATTCATTCAAAAAATACTTGGGGAAATTTTTCAGCAAAGGGAGTATTAGGTAAAGGTGTTTTTATAAAATCTTTTCAAAACAGAGAATTTGATATAACATCAGTGATTTCAAATCTTGATTTAAATCCCGTTTTTTTACAAAAAAGAAATATTAAAGCTAATTCAAATCTTAAAATATCTGGGGTACTATCAAAAAATGACTCTATTTCATTAAACTGGGTGGTTAATAAATTAAATCTTAGATCACCTAAAATAGATGTTAAAGAAATATCTCTCGAAGGTAACTTTAAAGAACGACAACTAAGAAATAGATTAAGTGTTAACTCAATAGGAATTAGATTTAAAAGTGATTTGAGATTTGATTTTGAAAATGAAACACCAACATACACTTTGGCAGCTAACATTCAAGAACTAGATTTAAATCTAGTTGGTTTAAATTTTGGAGAAAATAAGAGAATATTTAAAGCAGTAATCTTATCTGACTTTAAAGGAAAGAAATTAGATAGGCTTGAGGGAAAGGTCAATATATCCTCAGCCAGTATAAAAAATGGAAGTGAAACGGTGACCATAAACCCCATATCAATTATTCAAGAAATTAAAGGCCCGAATACTCAATTATTGATTGTGAATACTGATTGTATTTCTGGGAGTTTAAAAGGGCAATTTAATATTCGTGAAATAGGTTCTATTTTTCAAAATACTTTAAATAGTGTTTATCCATTTATACCTTCTAAAGAAACCAAAAAGAATCAAAAATTATCTTTTAATTTCACCATTTTTGAAAAATTCCTTGATGCTCTATATCCTGATTTTTCAATTTCAGATAATATTATATTAAAAGGAAGTATTTCTTCAGACTCAAAAGATTCTCAGATAGTTTTTGATGCTCCGTTAATTACATGGAACGAATTTAAACTTGAAAATATTCATTTTCAGATTGACACTAAAAATCCAATTTATAATACCTTTTTAAATGCCGGAGATATTTCCTATAAAGATTACTCAGGTAAAGATTTTAACCTAATTAGCACAAAAATTAATGACACCTTACACTTTAGATCTGAATTCATAGATGAAAAAAGAAATGAATCTGCTTTTGAATTAAATTTCTATCATACTCTACAGCAAAACAAAATTTCTCTTTTTGGTCTAAAAAAATCGAAAATACCAATAGGTTCTGAAATTTGGATATTAAATCCTAAGAATACTAACCGTCAAAAATTAAGCTACTCATTATTAAATAATACTTTTAATTTATCAAATTTTTTAGCAATTTCTGGTAATCAATCTATTGAATTATCTGGTATTCATAAAAATAATAAAAATTTTAATTTTAAAATTAATTTTAATAGCATTGATCTAAAAGAAATATTCGCTTTTGATCCTACTTTTTTAATGAAAGGAGTTGGTTCATTAAACGCAAATTTAATTCGCTCTGAGGACAAAAATAAGTTAACCTTAGACCTAGCGATTAAAGACTGGGAAATTAACCAAAATCAATTAGGGAAATTTAATTTGAATGTAGAAGGAGACACCCAGGGTAATACTTACAAAATTGCTTTTGGTTTAATAGATGGTATTAAAAATAAAGTTAAGGCTAAGGGATTTATCGAAAACTTGGATGATCCTGAGTTAAATTTAAATATTAATTTCAAAAACATGAATTTGGCCTTTCTTTCTCCGTTAGGTAAAAAAGTAATTCAAAACATTAGAGGTGAAATTGATGGAAAGGTGAATTTATGGGGAACTTTTGATAATTTGAAACATGATGGTTTATTGACTCTTAAAAAAGGGAGTTTTGAAATTCCATATCTAAATATAGATTATCAAATGAAAGACACAAATGTGCTTTTAAATAATCAAGTTTTTGTTTTTGAAACAGTTAATATTACAGATAGTTCTGACGGGACAAATGCTCTTTTTAAAGGTTCTTTTTCACACACTAATTTTACTAACTGGCAAGTAGATTTTGACTTTTCATCCAATAGGATGCTTTTGTTAAACAAAAAGAAAGAACCCGAGGCATTGTTCTTTGGGAAAGGGTTTTTAGATGGAACTGTTAAGGTAAAAGGACCTACAAAAAATTTAAAAATTGATCTTTTGGGAGTTACTGAAGAAGGTACATCAATTAAAGTTCCTTGGTCTGAAAATTATGGTTTATCCGAAACCACTTTTGTTGACTTTATTGATAAAAACAGGATAAATAAATTCACAAAACAAGACAATTCAAAAGTATTAGAAGAAATTAGAGGATTAGAAATGAACTTTGATTTGGATGTGAGTAATAAAGCTGAAATTGAAATAGTAATAGATCGGGAAACAGGTAGTTATTTAAGTGGAAGAGGAGTAGGTAACTTTCTTATGAATATTAATACTAATGGTAAATTTAACATGTGGGGTGACTTTATTGCATATGAAGGAATTTATAATTTTAAAAACCTTGGAGTGATTGAAAAAAGATTTAATTTAAAACCAGGGGGAACGATCGTTTGGGAGGGAAACCCCTTGGATGCCCTTATGGATTTAGAGGCTGTATATGATGTCCCAGGAGGTGCTAATCCAGCATTACTTTTAGATAATCCTAGTTTTAACAAAAAAATCCCTACAGAAGTTTTAATTCGATTGCAAGGAAATTTATTAAAGCCTGATGACCCCGTTTTCGAAATAGATTTTCCGAACACTAGTGGAACAGTAGCTTCTGAAATCAATTATAGACTTGCAGATCCTCAAAGAAGTCAACTTCAGGCGATTTCTCTTCTGTCTCAGGGGATTTTCATTAATGAGGTAAGTGTCTCAATGGAAGGAATTACTAATAATTTATATCAAAAAGCCTCAAAAATTTTTAGTGAACTTTTGGGAGAAAAAAATGATAAATTAAATATTGGTATTGATTATTTACAGGGAGATAAAAGTGCGCTTTTAGACATAGCGTCAGAGGACCGACTTGGATTTACTCTTTCAACAAAAATCAGTGACCGTATTTTGCTAAATGGAAAAATCGGAGTTCCTGTAGGAGGACTAGAACAGACGCTTATAGTCGGGAATGTTCAGATAGATTTTATTTTAAATGATGAGGGTACATTACGAGCTAAGGTTTTTAATAAAGAAAATGAGTTTAGATATATTGGAGATGAATTAGGGTACACTCAAGGTTTAGGTCTTTCTTATGATGTAGATTTTGACTCCTTTAAAGAATTGATAAATAAAATATCAAAAAGTACATTGATAAAGAAAAAGTTTCATTCAAAAAAAAATAAAAATAATCAGATTAACATCATCGAGTATATGAACAAATAATAATAAAATATTTTTAAACTATTTTATAAATTTTTTAAACCAATTGGTCTGATACTAATATATTGATTAAATTTGCCCGCGAAACAATTTAAATGAGTTCAAATATTAAAAAAATAGGTGTTTTAACTTCAGGGGGTGATGCCCCAGGAATGAATGCTGCTGTTCGAGCTGTGGTTAGATCTTGTTCTTATTTTTCGATAGATTGTGTAGCAATTTATAAAGGTTACCAAGGCCTTATTGATGATGAAGTAAAGCCAATGAGTGCTCGAGGTGTAAACAATATCATTAATAGAGGTGGAACCGTACTAAAAACAGCAAGATGTATTGAATTCATAACTCCAGAGGGAAGGTTAAAGGCATTTAAAACAGTTCAAAAGCATAAAATTGATGCTCTTGTTGTTATTGGAGGAGATGGTTCTTTTACTGGAGCAATGATTTTTCAGTCGGAATTTAATTTTCCAGTAATTGGAATTCCAGGAACAATTGATAATGATATTTTTGGAACTTCTCATACTATAGGGTATGATACGGCGCTGAATACTGTTATAGAGGCTATTGACAAAATTAGAGATACTGCAATTTCTCACAACAGATTGTTTTTTGTTGAAGTAATGGGAAGAGACGCTGGACATATTGCGTTAAATACAGGAATAGGAGCAGGTGCAGAAGAAATTTTAATTCCAGAAGAAAATATGGGATTAGATCGACTATTAGAATCCCTGAAAAAAAGTGAAAAATCAGGAAAATCTTCAAGTATTGTGGTTATCGCTGAGGGTGATAAAACTGGTAAAAATGTTTTCGAAATTGCTGAATATGTAGAAAAATATTTACCTCATTATGAGGTGAGAGTTTCAGTTTTAGGTCACATTCAAAGAGGAGGGAGTCCAACTTGTTTTGATCGTGTACTTGCTTCAAGAATGGGAGTTTTTGCGGTAGAGTCAATACTTAACGGAAAGTCAAATGTAATGGTTGGTGTAGAAAATGAGAATATGATTTTAAGTCCCTTAGAAAAGGCAATTAAGGGTAAATCAAAAATTAACAATGACTTAATTCGAGTATCTGAAATACTCTCAGTATAATAATAAAATTTAAATAAACAAATGGCAATTAGAATTGGAATTAATGGTTTTGGAAGAATCGGAAGACTCGTTTTTCGCTCCTCAATGAAACAAAAAGATGTAATCATAGTCGGTATTAACGATCTTTTAGATGTTGATCATTTAGCATACCTTTTAAAATATGATTCTGTTCATGGAAAATATAATGGGACTGTTGAAGTAATTGGTAATCAATTAATTGTTGATGGTCAAACCATTCGCATTTCTGCAGAACGTGATCCAAAAAAAATAGGTTGGGGTTCTATTAACACTGATGTTGTTGCTGAATGTACTGGAATTTTTACGACATTAGAAAAAGCACAATTACATATAGATGGTGGTGCAAAAAAGGTTGTCATTTCAGCTCCTTCTGCTGACGCCCCAATGTTTGTTATGGGAGTCAATCATCTAGAAGCTGTTGCTTCACAATCCATCGTTTCTAACGCATCCTGTACAACTAATTGTCTCGCACCAGTTGCCAAAGTATTAAATGATAATTTTGGAATTGAAGAAGCATTGATGACTACCGTTCATGCAACTACTGCTACTCAATTTACTGTAGATGGACCATCAAAAAAAGATTTTAGAGGAGGAAGAAGTGCTTTGGTTAATATTATGCCTGCCTCAACTGGAGCTGCTAAAGCTGTTACAAAAGTAATCCCGTCACTAGTAGGTAAATTAACAGGAATGGCCTTTCGTGTTCCAACAGCAAACGTTTCTGTAGTTGATT
>Ga0307998_1001304_pt1 | contig 13382 bp, 12 predicted proteins | sample Davwhametageno37_FD_203147 | JGI IMG/M metagenome (GOLD analysis project Ga0307998, IMG submission 203147) | Marine microbial communities from Davis Island wharf, Antarctic Ocean - #37 | ecosystem: Environmental > Aquatic > Marine > Unclassified | place: Antarctic Ocean: Davis Island wharf... | reverse complement strand
ATACTTCTCAATTTTATAATCAAACAATTACTTATCATTAAATTTAAATCTCAATAAAAAGAAATTTTAGCCCTCCCTCAATTACAAATATGATAAATTTTGTAAAAACTAGAAAGATAACTTCATAGCCAACTCAAAGAAAGTGTTTTAATCCATCATCGGCTAAAGTTATTAAAAAAAAAAGTAAGTTTTACAATTTAAATTAATGCCATTTTGTTTAAATAGAGTAGTGTGGATATTTGATTTGGCTGCTGACCCTGACAAATAATCAGTTGCCTTTACGGCTCTCAATAAACTTATTTGTCTGTCTTACTTTTTATATTCATTTTCAAAATCATATTCGGTGGCGTATCTGATTTTAGTTTTGATATTTAAACATTGGCATATTGTTTTTAAAAACAGGATGTTTATTTCACTCAACATCACAATCTTCATATTCTCATATATTGTCCTAGACTTATCCGCAACCTCACGAAAAAAAGGTGCCTCCCCTTAAGCTAAAACAATTGTCTTCCAGTGCTTTTCTGACCAATTATAATTAGAAATCTCAATTTGATTTATTCTTTGCCCTGGAGATAAATATCGAATTGGAATAGTAGGCCATTGTTCCCCATTTTTTATCTTAATAATGTTCCTATTTCTCCATCTGTTTTTTGAATATTGAACATCTTCGTAAATAAAAACTCATCAACCCCATTAATTACATCAAAATATCCTTACCAAGGTATATAATTAGATTGTAGAACTGCAACTTTTTTTGACGTTTTAAATTCACTCTAGATACGACAATAATACTATAATTTACTTTCTTACGTTATTCGACCCAGTTTGAAGGAATTACTTAGAATAAATTCGCCTCATATAATTCCTCCCCGTCATCGCACTTGCCGTGATCAACCCTGAAAACAGGGCCCCACCCACATCTGCGGTCACAATGTCTTGGCCCGTCAAGTAGAGCCCTTTAAAGGAAGTTTGTGGTTGTAAAAACTTCTGGCGATAACGATTGGGCGAATGATCGATTCCATACAATTCCCCTTTTTGATAATTAGCAAAGTTTTTAGTTGTTAAGGGCGTGGAAAATTCATAATAATCGATGTGGTCTTTCAAATGTGGCAATTGCTCAAAAAGATAGGTCAATAATCGCTGGGCAATTTGTTCTTTCAACGCCTCATATTCGGCTCCTCGATGCATCCATTGCGTTCCCTCCCACTGTGCGAAAGTCTCATAAGGAAGTAGGGTGATGACATCAATAGTACTGCGGTCTGGGTAGCGCGCATTCCAACTGGGATCCTTGGCTGCAGGAAGAGAAATGTGACCCCGGGAAAGGGATGATTGTGATCCTCAAGATAATCTGCCACCGCCTAATCATGATCTACCCCTTCGGGATAAATCCATAAATTATTTTTCGGCAATTTTAAGGATTCAGGAGATCCTTTGAGCCCTATGTACAAACAGCCATGGCCCACCGAAGGTTGAATTTTCTGTAGTTGAGCCTCAAACTTATGTTTGTCTCTGGTATCAGCTGCTCATAGGTATTGAAAATTCCAACGCCACTCACTACCTGATCGGCAGCTATATCCCTACCATCTTGCATTCTGACTCCAATTACTTTACCCTGCACTATCCGTATTTCACTCACCTCGGCGTTGGTCATGATTTGTGCCCCATGGGCCTCCAAAACCTCATTGATCGTTGAGACAATGGCAGCTGAACCGCCTATGGGAAAGCTGCCTCCCTCAAAATAATGCTTGACCACTGAGGCGTGCATGGCAAAACTACTTTGGCGCGGAGGCAAGCCATAATCTCAGTACTGGGCAGTCAATACCTTGATCAAGGCTTCATTTTTGGTCAAGGATGACAAAACTTTATAGGTGGTTTGATCCGTAAATTTTAAATATTTTTTAATCAAGAAAGTCTTTTTAGGCTGGCCCATTAATAAAATGATCACATTTTAATTTTTTGCAAATCTGAACAACCTTACCCCCCTTGTTTCGTGCCTTCAAGTCTTAAATCACTAGAAAGGTACCATTCTACCCCAATTCCTAAAATTTCTGCAATCCGTTTGGTAGCAAATATATCCAAGTCACTAATTAAAGACCATTTTGAATTTAGATATAATTCTTCCAACAAAAAATGGAATTGCCCAAAATAAGGCCCCTTCTCATAATTTGAAAAAATTGATTTGTAGTGTGTTTTCTGCCAATTAGTTGTGTTATCTATTTCTGCGTCACAAATCAATTGTTCTCTTCTGCCTTTGTGGATTACTAGTACCGTTAACCATAATTCGCTGTTTGGAGTTTTGATTTTATTTCGGTTTCTCCAATCTTTAGTGGTATACTGAACATTATCATAAAAGACAAATACATCCACTTGATTAATCAAATACTCCTTTCCAGGGAATGTAGTTTGGTTGAAGAATAGCTATTTTACGTGTCATTTAAGAAAAGAAGGCTTTAACCATCTCTATTTTTCTGTCTTTATTTAAACAAATTATTATTTACCCCCATCGGAATAAAAGCTGTGGATACGGCACTCTTTATGAAATTCACAAATCCCAATGAGTGAACTTAACCTCATCATAGATTTATCTTTTATTCATAAATTAATAGTTCGCTGATAGATAAACTCCTGCGAAGATAAAAATAAACCCCAAAGCCTTACCTATCGAATAACTCTCGCCCAAAAAGATTAATGAAAACAAAAATACTAGCCCAGGCGCTAAACTCATCATGGGATAAGCTTTAGATAACTCTAACTTAGTAAGGGCTGCTATCCAAAAAAAAGAGGCTAGTAAAGCTGATAAATATCCAGACAAAACGAATGGGTCTAAAGAGAACAAAAATAAAGCTTTACCCTTTGCCAAAATTCCTTCGGGAAGTGATCCTAACTTTTCAACTCTCCATTTGATTACCAACTGACCAAATACTGTCAAAATTAATGTCCCTAAGACATATATGTATCCCGCCTCTCGCATTCTGCAAATATCATTAAATATTTAATCATTATATAACATTCTCATCCATCAAGAATAGATAAGCGCAAAATATCAATTTCTCATTTGTTTTGTCGAGCGCTGTCTTAGTATTAACTGAACATTATCTACTAAAATTAGGTTTCTCTTTCAATAAAAATCATTTTCTTACTCCCTGACATAAGTTTTTTTCTTTAATTAGATTGTTTTCTCCTTATTATTCCCTCAAACTAGGCTTTGAAAGATTTTGGTTTAAGGTATTTAAATTGCTCTTCTTAATTGTGAGGTATTCTCGCTGACTACAACTCGTATAAAAGTTTATTTTAGCTTGTTTTCTGATTAGAAATAGACAATTTTAACACAACTTTTTCCTGACTCGCTTCTGCTCAAAGCAGATAATTCCGATTCCCAAATAACGCTGCAATCATTAGAAAATATAATGTTGCCATTTTTAGAAATTTTGCTCGCCATAATTACTTTAACGAGAGATAATCAGTTACTTCGAATGATAAAATATTCTAGCGATGAAATTTTACCAAAAGCGAAATTCAAAACTGACCCTTACGCGATTACTTACATTTGCCGCACCACCATGTATTAAATAAGGAGAAAAAAGCATAATTTCTCCTCTTTCGACAACGGGTCGCATAAGGTTCAAGCTCTGCCCATCTTTCAAAGAAATAACAGCTGGCACAGAAAACTTAATTCCATCTATTAAACTGTTTGGGGTCGTTCGAATAGTTTCCTGCTCAGACCATAGATGACTACCCGGTATCAAAGACAATGAACTTTCTCGATTTACTCCTAAAACGGGCATAAACCCATTTAACCCATTTCTAAGGTGATCCAGATAAATATCTCTATGAGGAGGATTGTAGTCGGGTCGATTTGGACGAACTATACGGATTAAAAGACTTGGATAATCATATGCATTTTGCATTTTGACCTCTCGCTTTACCGCATCAGAAACCCAAGTAATAAACTCTTCAAATCCTATTGCTAAATTTTCTAGAGCTATGCCAAGATAGATTTTTTTCATTCGCTCGTGAAACTCTTCATCGGACATCGCCAATAGAGTTTGGTCTATGTTACTTTTATCAAGCCTCGTTTCAAAAGCTTCCGACAAAAACTTAAGTACCTCTGACTCTATAAAATCCATTCTTTCAGAAGAAATAAACTTCTTAATTAAAAACCCATTTTGATTCTCAGAAATACGATCAATCATATTTGTATCTTTTAAGATAAGGGCCTCATCTGGAGGATTAATCAACTCCATAGTTTCGTAAGTTCGATCAATCCACAAACCTCCAACATTATACCTAAATTTTCCTTTTATCATCTTCAAAATAAAGTCTGTATTTGATTTGTCAATATAACTAACAATTAAATCACTGGGGCCTTTAAAATAAATGGCCAAGACAAGAAGATATCATGCCTTCCTCATAAAAAATTTATTAAAAAACCTGTTTTGAAATATTACGAAAATTACATCATCCCCCTAGGAGAGTTGAATAAAAATTGAAAATCTTCTAATCAGAAATAACTGTCTTCATAATGATAAGCAAAAATCAATGAATCGGTTAATATTTTGGTGCTAATTTAAATTTTTATACAAATAGTTACAAAAAAATATCTCTTTCCAAATTGGAAAACGCTATTAGTCCTTTAAGCTAGGGATAATCCATTAGATCATTTAAAAAGAATTTATTCCTTACTCATCACACTCCTCATATAATTAACTCTTGTCATCACAGTCGCCGTGATCAATCCCGAAAATAGCGCCCCACCCACTCCTGCAGTCACAATATCTTGGCCCGTCAAGTAAAGCCCCTTAATGGGCGTTCGTGGTTGTAAAAACTTTTGCCTGTAACGACTAGGCGAATGATCTATCCCATACAATTCCCCTTTTTGATAATTAGCAAAGTTTTTAGTTGTCAAGGGCGTCGACAACGCATAATAATCGATATGACCTTTCAAATTCGGTAATTGCTCAAAAAGATGTGCCAACAAGCGCTGCGCAATTTGCTCTTTCAAAGCCTCATATTCTCCTCCTCGATGCATCCATTGCGTTCCCTCCCACTGCGCGAAAGTCTCGTAAGGTAATAGGGTGATAACATCAATAGTACTTCGACCTGGATAGCGCGCATTCCAACTCGGATCCTTGGCTGCAGGGAAAGAAATGTAGACCACGGGAAAGGGGTGATTGTGATCCTTGAGGTAATCTTCCACCGCCTGATCATGATCTACTCCTTCGGGATAAATCCATAAATTGTTTTTTGGCAAGTTTAATGATTCAGGAGATCCTTTGAACCCTATGTACAAACAGCCATGACCCACGGACGGGCGAATTTTCTGTAGTTGAGCCTCAAACTTATGTTTGGCCTTTAGCGTATCTGGAATCAACTGCTGATAAGTATTGAAAATTCCTACGCCGCTCACTACCTGATCGGCATTTATCTCTTTGCCATCTTGCATTCTGACTCCAAGTACTTTCCCCTGCGCTATCCGTATTTCACTCACCTCAGCGTTAGTCATGATTTGTGCGCCATGGGCCTCCAAAACCTCATTGATCGTTGAGACAATAGCACCTGAACCGCCTACTGGAAAGCTGCCCCCATCAAAATAATGCTTAGCCACTGAGGCGTGCATCGCAAAACTACTTTGACGTGGGGGCAATCCGTAATCCCCATATTGGGCGGTCAGTACCTTGATCAATTCCTGATTTTTGGTCAAGGATGACAAAACTTCATAGGTGGTTTGATCCGTAAATTTTAAATATTTTTTAGTTAAGAAAGTACCCAAAAAAGAGCTCACCCATTGGGGCAATGTCTTATTTATGTAGAACTTACCCATGGCTTTATTCGCCTGAAAAACTAATTTTACATAGCAATCAATGGCTGGGCCCTCTTCGGGGAAATAGGCCTTCATTTGGGCTTTGAAATTTGTAACGCCTTTGACAAAATCATAGGTCTTGTCTCCAATAATCACCCGATCATAGACTTCACCCATGTCTGCCCATTGCAGTTTTTTATCTGTGATGTAGTCAAATAATTTTTTGATGGCACTATTGGGACGCTGTACTTCTCCGATGTAATGAATGCCTACATCCCACTCATAATTCTTACGCTTGAATATATGGGTAAAGCCACCCGCCGTATAATGTCGCTCAAGAATTAACACTTTTTTGCCTGATTTGGCCAGTAACGTCGCGGCCGTCAAGCTCCCGATACCTGATCCAATCACAATTACATCATACCTATTAGATAAATGGAGTTGTTTCTTATATGATTGAATCATGGAAGAAATTTAAGTCAAATATTTGAAATTATGGGAGTTTTACCTGATTATTGTAATGTGAGATCATTTTCCCCCGTATCCTATTGAAAACTTGAAACGTTAACCTCCCAAGGAAAACAAAAAACCCTGACTTTGATCAAAAACAGGGTTTTAAAAAAAATTATGAAATATTTAATTCCACATCTTGACCTGATAGCTGGTCATGCTTCTTAAATAATCAGAAACAGACCCTATGGTTTTGAGAAATTTCGTAAAAGCTTCCCCTTCAGTAGCTGAGGATGGACCAAAATCAAGGGCATCTTGGTAACTGTCATATACTGTATAAATATAATGCGACTCACCATTCTCATTGCCGTGTGTTGTCTGACCCAAGGATACATAGCCCTTTGGAGAAAATGATTCGTTTAAGGTCACGAATGCCTTGGCAAACTTATCCGCATCCTTTACTGAAAACGTCCAAAGTTGACTGATTTTACCGTCTCCCTTGTCCGTATTGTATCGAATCAATCCCTTGCCTGATTGTGCTGAAACAATTTCACATAAAGTAGCCAACTTGGCTGAATACAAATCATATTCAGTCCCCCCACGGAGATTTCTCATAGCAGCCAAACCTTCAGAAGTTCCTGAATATTGTAAATGATGGGTCGCTTTTTGGCTTTCTCCACTGAAAGAAACGGCGCTCAACTCAAGACTCACACCTTCAGGAAAATCTATACTAGAGTAAAATCCATCAACTAACGCCACTACAGCATCTGCATTTCCTGCAGGCACTTTAATCCCCGTTTGCTCCCAAGTAAGGGTTTGCGCATGGACCACGGCCATTAGGGTTACTAAAATAAAAGTAAATAATTGTTTCATGATGTTCTGATTAGTTTAAAGTTTAAATAAATAATCAAGATACAAATTATTGTTTTGAATACAACGTTTGTCCGAACATCTTAGTCCCACACCTAATAACGATTACACTGGCTCCGCCTACACAAGTCTGAATGATCTGCTTTCTCTCTTGGAAACACTAAAGGAGCGCAAAACCACTCTCTGAAATCACTTTTTAATTATGCCTATTTTCAAACAGTCCAATCAATATTCACAAGTTCAAGAAGGCTCTGGATGCGCGCGCTCGCTCCGCTGCTGATCCACTTGCTCATAACTGTCATCATAATCTTGACGAACCGTTCCCAACCAGCGATCCCAGATCAAAAAATACAAGCCATAATTACCCTCAAAATGCTTGTGATGTAAATTGTGATTGACCGAAGTATTGATCCATCTTCCTATGAAATGCTTGTGAAACCTTTTGGGGTACAACTCAAAGCCCAAATGGCCATATACATTGTAGGTAATCATAAAGGTCAAAAAAGTGAGTAGGGCGGTTCGGTGATAAGGAATCAACCAAACAATGAGAAAAATAATGGAAGCTTCAATCACCGCTTCCAAAGGATGAAAAGCATAAGCTGCCCAAGGGGAAGGGTTGGTGGATTTGTGATGTACTAAATGAAAATATTTAAATAATTTGGGATGATGCATGAGACGATGCATCCAATAAAAATAGGTGTCGTGTAGAAAAATCATGAGCACGATGCTCAAGCCCCAATAGCCCCATCCATAGGTAGCTATTTCATCATAGACCAAATTGAATTGATGCAAAGGCGATGCAATGACCAAAACCCCGACCATACTGAAAATAGCTAAAGTGATCATGGAGAAGCCCATCTCACGTTGATAATCCTTTAGTTTAGGGAATATTCCTTGAATTTTTTTTCCTCCCCAAGCCTTTTTTTTCCAAACATAAAAAATCAAAAAAACCGTCAAGGCAGTCAGAAAATACCTCAAAAAATTGATGGTTAGTAAAGCCTTGATGAGATCCGGAAGTGGAATGTTCATGGTCACTTTTTTCAAAGATGAAAATCATATTTTCTTAAAATGCTTTCAAATATAGCCTGTTGAAATTACTTTCTTAAGCCTTTAAATAAAAATCATAGCGCAGACTCACTAAAAATATTTTGTCTTCCCCCTCGATGTATTGACCGATTCAAAACATAGGATCTTCTATGTTCCATCACCAAAAGAGTTTCAAAAAAAATTTACCGGCATCCCTGCTTACGGTCTCTTCAACTAGAAAGTAGCTACAGCGCTCATTCCTTGATGTTAAAAGCATACAAAAAAAAGTAGTTATCATAAAAAGTGATTCAAAAAGATTAAATTGTTAAGTTTAAGACAAAAAATCACGCATGAGGCTTCCTGCTTCTTTTTACTATTTCATTTTCATGGGCGTGCTCAGCATGATTTCTTCCTGTACTGAAGATGAAATCTCTTCGGATCATTTTTTAGTTATTGCCGAAAACCAAGGTGCTAGCCTCACCCTTATTACCTCTCCTGCGAACGGGGGATCTGTTTCAACCCAAGAAGGTCTCTATTGGATTGAGGCCGCAGCGCACGCTTATACCGACTATGCCTTTACAAGGTGGACGGGTGATTTTGAAGGTACCGCAAATCCGGTAAGACTTACCTCTGTGTCCGATGAAATCATTACAGCCCATTTTGTCTTCCAAGATGCCGACGAAGACGGTGTTGGCAACAGTTTAGATGAATGCTCAGATACAGAAAAGGGAGTGACTGTAGATGAAAAAGGATGTTTACTTCCCCTTTATTCAGATGATCTCTTCTTGGATCCAAATGGGATTACCCTCAAAGCAAAAGAAAATGCCCTCTTGGGAGCCTATTATAGCTTTAATTCAGAGATTTATAGGGTAGTAGATGATGCTCTTTTAAGAGCGCTAGTCGCTGATGACCAAGATCTTTCAAAGCTGGTAATCACCCGAGTCACTGATTTGAATAATTTATTTGCTGCCACAACTGTCAATTTTGATATCACTTCTTGGGATGTTAGTAATGTGACCGATATGAGCGGCCTTTTTAAGCGGGTTTCATCATTCAATCAAGATATTGGTCTTTGGGATGTCAGTAAGGTCACCAACATGAAAGGTCTGTTTTATCAAGCGAGCTTGTTTAACCAAGACCTCAGTGCCTGGGAAGTGAGTAAGGTAACGACCATGGCAGAGATGTTTTATGGCAGTGTTGCCTTTAATCATGACCTGAGGTCTTGGAAGGTAAATCAGGTTACAGACATGACCCGAATGTTTTTTCTCTCCATGTCATTCAATCAAGATTTAACTATTTGGGAGGTAGATCAGGTAACCGAATGCACGGGTTTCAGTTTTAACGCCGCTGCATGGACGGCCCCTCAGCCCAACTTCACCAGCTGCATAAAGTAAACCCTCTTCTCCGAAATTCCTTAATCTTAAAGTTTTTGTTTGAGCGTTTTCCGATTGATTCCTCAAAAAAGAAGCAAAGGTGCTTATCGCTTAGTGAACAAGCCAAAATATGTACCCGGGATGGGACTTGAACCCATACGATCTTGCGATCACAGGATTTTAAGTCCTGCGTGTCTACCAATTCCACCACCCGGGCAGATACATTAAGTTGAAGCCTACACTTCAATAACAAAAAGCCGCTGGTAGCGGCTCCTTTGTTGAGCGGGAGACGAGATTCGAACTCGCGACCCCAACCTTGGCAAGGTTGTGCTCTACCAGCTGAGCTACTCTCGCTTATCTTTTACTTGCTAAAAGAGTTGCAAACTTACCTTAACATTACAATTTTACAAGTAGCATATGTAATTTTATTGACAGAAACCTTAAACTCTTGACGCAACATGCTCAATTACAGTAAAACCGCCATTTTCCTACTAATCCTTTTAGCGATAAGTTGTACTCCTAAAAAAAAGGGTGTCAAAATTGAAAAAAACAAGTCGTTGTTTGAGAAAGGGCTTGTAGTGGCTACTATAAAAGGAAAAAAAATTGAGGAAGCCAGCGGTTTAGTCACCTCTACCATAAACCCAGGGATGTTTTGGACCCACAACGACAGCGGTGCAGATGCCGAACTGTTTCTCATTGATCAAGAGGGAAACATTCATTTAAAAGTTTTCCTCTCCGGGGCGGAGTCCTTCGATTGGGAAGACATCGCAAGACATGGCACTGCCTTATACATTGCAGATATGGGTGATAATGATGCCAAAAGGGAATACATCACAATTTATAAGATGAAAGAACCCCAATGGGATTCCCTACAAACTCAGCTTACCCTTGATTCCTTTGAACAAATGTCTCTTCAGTATGCTGAAGGGCCTAGAGATGCCGAATCTTTGCTCTTTGACCACAGTACTGAGGAGCTGATCATCGTCACCAAAAGAGAGAAAAATTGTCACGTATATGCTTTTCCCTTTGAGCCGAATATAGACCCCATCTCCATCACTTCAAAAGGCCCCCTGCCGGCCACCCTTTTTACCGCTGGAGATATTCACCCCTCCACAGGAGAAATATTATTAAAAAACTACAAGAAAATTTATTACTGGGCCCCCTCGGAAGCACCCGCCGCTTCACGCATCGCAGCGGGTCCCGATTTCACCATTCCCTATAAGGAAGAACCCCAAGGCGAAGCTATTGCTTGGACGGACGAAGGTTTTGTAACGCTCAGTGAAAGAAAAGAAAAAAAACAAAAATTTTATTTCTATAGACGAAGATAAATTACTTCTTGAGCAGCTTCTTCAACTCATTGAGTTTGACCAAGGCATCTACGGGTGAGATATTATTGACATCCACGTCTCGCAATTGAGACATGAGCTGCTCTATACGTGGATCGGCTTCAAATAAATTGAGTTGGAAATTATGAGTGGGCAAGTTGGCTAAAATTTCGGATTCGGCTACGCCTCCTTTTTCTTTTTCCAGCAATTTCAGAATTTCATTGGAACGCAAGATGACCTGATTGGGCATCCCCGCCATCTGGGCCACATGGATGCCAAAGCTGTGCTCAGTGCCTCCTGAAACTAACTTTCTTAAAAAAATAACTTGATCTTTGAGCTCCTTGACTGCTATATGAAAATTTTGAACCCGGGTCAAATCTCCAGCCAATTGATTGAGCTCATGATAGTGGGTCGCAAAAAGTGTTTTGGGCTTGGCTTTTTGATGATTGTGCAAATATTCTACTATGGACCATGCGATGGAAATGCCATCATACGTACTGGTCCCCCTTCCAATTTCATCCATGATGACCAAAGATTGATCACTCAAATTATTCAAAATACTGGCGGTTTCTGTCATTTCTACCATGAAAGTGGACTCCCCCCTTGAAAGGTTGTCCGAGGCCCCTACCCGTGTGAATATTTTGTCAGTGATGCCTATTTTGGCATAACCTGCAGGCACAAAGCTCCCTATCTGTGCCATGATCACAATCAAGGCTGTTTGACGGAGTAAAGCAGATTTTCCTGACATATTGGGACCCGTGATCACTAAGATCTGTTGCGATTCGTTATCTAGATATACATCATTGGGGATATAAGACTCTCCCGGTGCCATGAGCCGCTCGATGACGGGATGGCGGCCGGCCTTGATGTCTATGATCGAGTCCTCAGAAAGCGAAGGACATACATATTGATGCGCTTTGGCAATGGCTGCAAAATTACTGAGGCAATCCAAGGTGGCGATCAGCCGGGCGTCTTCTTGAATGGGACCCATATGTCCCTTGGCATAATCCACCAGCTCTTGGTACAATCTACTTTCTATGACACCCAATTGGCTTTCAGCCTGTAATATTTTCTCCTCGTAAACCTTAAGCTCCTCAGTAATGTATCTTTCTGCATTGACCAAAGTTTGCTTTCTGATCCAACCGGTAGGCACTTTGTCTTTGTGAGTATTGGATACCTCCAGGTAATAGCCAAAAACTTTGTTATAGGCTATTTTAAGAGAAGTGATCCCCGTACTTTCAGCTTCCCTTTTTTGGATTCCCAGCAAATAATCTTTCCCTGAGAAAGCCAAACTTCGGTATTCATCCAAATCGGCATCAACCCCCTCTCGAATCACATTTCCTTGATGTAAAAGCATGGGGGGCGCATCGGTCAAGGATTGAGTCACATGATGCATAAAATCCTCATGGTCATTCAATGATTTGGCCAATTGCTGCAAGCACTTCTCGGGACTGTCGGCCAGCAATGTCTTGATCGGTCCGATCGGTTCCAAACTATTTTTAAGTTGATGAAGCTCTCGGGGATTGATCCTGCCGGTGGCCACTTTGGAGACCAAACGCTCCAAATCTCCCATTTTTTTCAATGATGCAATGATGGATTCGAGCCGCGTGGGATCTTCGAACAAAGCCGCAACCCGATTCAAGCGTGCCATAATTGCCTTTTTTTCTTTGAGGGGCAATACTACCCATTTCCTCAACATCCGGCTGCCCATCGGGGTCACCACATGATTGAGCACATCGATCAAAGGAATACCATCCGGCTGATTGGGCGAGAGTAACTCTAAGTTTCTCACAGAAAAACGATCGAGCCACATGTATCGCTCTTCCTCAAGCCGGGTAATACTGGAAATATGGGCCAACTCCTTGTGCTCAGTCTCTTCTAAATAATAGAGGATCGCACCAGCCGCAACAATGGCTTGGGCCATCTCGTGGATCCCAAATCCTTTTAGCGTTTGGGTCCCAAACTGCTGAAGCAGTTTTTGATGGGCAAAATCATATTTATAAATCCAATCTTCGATGATAAATGAAGGATACTGATCCTCAAAAAGAGCTTGATAGCGATCTTTAGCCGCTTTGCTATAAATCACTTCTGCCGGTTGGAATCCCTGCAATAACTTGGCCGTATAGGCATCATCCCCTTCGGTGGTAAAAAACTCTCCTGTGGAGAGATCCAAAAAAGCCATCCCATTCTGCTCCTTTTGAAAATCAATCGAGGCCAGATAATTATTTTTTCCTATCGAGAGGACTTGGTCATTTAAGGACAAACCGGGAGTAACCAGTTCGGTTACCCCTCTTTTGACGATTCCTTTGACGCCCTTGGGATCTTCTAGTTGGTCACAAATCGCTACCCGTTGTCCAGACCGCACCAATTTGGAAAGATAATTGTCCAAAGAATGATGGGGGAAGCCTGCCAATTCTATGTGGGAAGCGGATCCATTGGCTCTTTTGGTCAACACAATGTCTAGAATTTTAGAGGCTTTGATGGCGTCCTCACCAAAAGTTTCATAAAAATCCCCTACCCTAAAAAGCAATAGAG
>Ga0307998_1001299_pt1 | contig 13414 bp, 7 predicted proteins | sample Davwhametageno37_FD_203147 | JGI IMG/M metagenome (GOLD analysis project Ga0307998, IMG submission 203147) | Marine microbial communities from Davis Island wharf, Antarctic Ocean - #37 | ecosystem: Environmental > Aquatic > Marine > Unclassified | place: Antarctic Ocean: Davis Island wharf... | reverse complement strand
AAAGTAGCTCTGGAATCAGCTAAAAAGGCAGAAGAAGAGGCAGCGAAAGCGGCGGCATTAATGTCGAAAGAGGAACAAAAAGCTACCGAAGAGGCCACTAAAAACAAAGCTGAAGAAGCTGCTGCTGTTGCAAAAGCTGCTGAAGAAGCCGAAAAATTAGGAGCAGAGGCAGCAAAGAAAAAGGCTGAAGAGGAAGCTGAAGCGGCTAAAATCGCAGAGAAAGTGGCCTTGGATAAAGAAAAAGACGCCCAAGCAGCTGCAAAAGGTAGCGATAAGGAACAAGCAAAAGCTGAAAAGGAAAAAGTACTAGCGGAAGAAAAAGCAGCTAAAGAAGTTGCGGATAAGAAAGCTGCAGATGAGCGATCAACCGCAGAAGCTAAAGAAAAACAAGAGGAAGAAGCAAAAAAAATAGCGGCGGAAAAAGTTCTGGAAGAAGAAAAGAAGAAAAAAGAACCAGTTATTGCTGCCAAGAAAAAGGAAGAGCCTAAAAAAGAAGAAAAGAAACCTGAACCTAAGAAAGAAGCACCGAAAAAGGAAGTGATTAAAAAGGCAATACCCAAACCTTCGATAAAGAAACCACCAGTTAAAAAACCTGCAGTGGCAGCTGCAAAACCTAAAGTTGCTGGAGCAGGAACAGCCGCGGCTAAAGTAAAGGCAAGTGAGCATGCGGAGAAAAAAAAGGAATTATATGCTAGTGCAAAAAAAGTCACTAAACCAAAAGATAAGCATGATGATATTCACGCATTACTTGATAAAGCAGCAGCAGCCCAAAACCCGACTACAACAAGTATTCACGAACACCATGACTGGAATATGAAACAACCAGGAGTTCATGAAGAAATTGCTACGGAGTATCCTGTTGGAGTTACTGAAGAAGTCTATATGAAAGGTAACAAAGAAATTCTTGAGAGAGTGGTTGTTAAAGATGGACTCGGAAGTATTTACTGGAGAGTAAAACATCCTTGGGGAGGCGTTTATTATTTTAAGAATGCTAACGTTGCAATAACATCTATTGAGTTTGATTTATTTACAAGAATCAAAGATGATGAAGGAAATGTTGTTGAACCTTATCACATTGACCGAGTAAACGATCATTGATCTTTTGGCGGAACCGGATCGTAGCCACTTGTTCCCCAAGGATGACATTTCGAAATTCGTTTTAAACCCAGCCAAATTCCTTTTATTATTCCGTGCGTCTCTATTGCCTCATAAGTATATCTACTGCAAGTTGGTTGGTGTCTACAGTTTTGACCCAGCAAAGGCGAAATGGTCCATTGATATATTCTAATCAGAGCTAGAAAAGGAAACGTTATTATTTTTCGGAACATTTTCTGGTATTACGCACAACGTCTTACGTATCACGTCTGACGTAATACGTTGTACGTTAGACTTAATACGTTTACACTACTCAAAATCCTTATACAACAAACTCGGCTGAACCTCATTGTTGTCTTGATACTTTCCGCTCTTGTATTTATCGTAATCTCCTTCTATAGAGTGGTAATAGATTTGACAAATTTCTACTCCAGCGTAAATTCGAATTGGCTCAACGCAGTGAATCTCTAAAGTCCAAAAACCAGAAAAACCTACATCTCCAAAGCCAGCAGTAACGTGAATGTATAAACCCAAACGGCCAATGCTGCTTCTGCCTTCCAACATAGGAACATAACTCTCCGTTCTTGTATGCTCAGTAGTTCTTCCTAGATATAATCTGCCCGGTTCCAACACCAAACCTTCTTCAGGAATAAAGATTTCCTTAGTTGCATTTGGTTTTTTCATTTCCAAAATAGGCGTATCGTAAACAAGCAGCCTATCGTGCAAACTCAAATTATAAGAATTTGGATTTAGACGTTTTTCGTCGTATGGATCGATAAAAATGCTTTTACCGAGTTGCTTTTTTATTTCGTTTCCGGATAGAATCATGGTTTATTTTATTTGGTAATCGCTTCCGTCTTTTCCGTCGTTCAATACAATTCCAACGGCATTCAATTTATCGCGAATTTCATCCGATAAATCCCAGTTTTTGTTGGCTCTTGCTTGCGCGCGCATTTCGATAAGCATTCGCATAACATCGTCTAATTTATCCAAGCCACCTTCAACCTCGTCTTCCAATCCAAGAACCTCAGTAACAAATATTATGAAGGTTTCCTTCATTCTGTTGAATGTTTCAACACCAATTGAGGATAATGGAAAATGTCCATCTGCAAAGGAGTTGATTTTATTGGCTAAATCAAACAAAACTGCTATTGTCTTAGGGGTATTGAAATCGTCGCTCATTTCAATGTAAAGCTGATCGCACAATTTTTCAATAGTTACGGCAAGTAAATCTTCTTTTCCTGCTTCTGGAGCCTCCATTTTTGAAATCAAACGAAAAGCGTTGGACAATCTTTTGTAACCTTTTTCAGCTGCTTTAAGTGCGTCGTTTGAGAAATCAACGGTACTTCTGTATTGTGCTTGCAATAAGAAGAAACGAATGGTCATGGGGGAGTAGCCTTGATCCAATAATTCGTGATCTCCTGCAATTAGTTCCATGGGTAAAAAAGCATTTCCTAAGGACTTGCTCATTTTGGTTCCGTTTACCGTCAGCATATTTCCATGCATCCAATATCGAACAGGGTCTTTGCCACCTGCACCAATATTTTGAGCAATCTCACATTCGTGATGTGGGAACTTTAAGTCCATACCACCACCGTGAATATCGAATTGTTCGCCTAAATATTTTGTACTCATTACAGAACATTCCAAGTGCCAACCAGGAACACCCATTCCCCAAGGAGAATTCCATTTCATAATTGTATTCTCAGAAGCTCCTTTCCAAATCGCAAAATCGGCAAAGAATCTTTTTTCTGAACCACCAGTAAGGTTGTCTCTGGTTTGTTCCAATAAATCCTCTACTTTTCTTCCCGAGAGTTTTCCGTAATCGTATTTCTCCTGAAATTTTTGAACGTCGAAATAAACCGAGCCGTTTACTTCATACCCATAACCATTGGCAATGATTTTTTGAACCATTTCAATTTGCTCAACTATATGACCAGTAGCTGTTGGCTCAATGCTAGGTTCTTTAAGGTTGAAAACCTTGTTTACGTTGTGAAAACCGTTGGTGTACTTCTGTACAATTTCCATCGGTTCGATTTGCTCTAATCGCGCACGTTTTTCAATTTTGTCTTCCCCTTCATCGCCATCGCTAACTAAATGACCAACATCCGTAATGTTTCGCACGTAGCGGACATTATAGCCTAAATGTTCCAAATAACGCCATACAATATCGAAGGTAAGAAACGACCGCAGGTTACCTAAATGAGTTTCATTATAAACGGTAGGTCCACAAACATATAAACCCACTCGAGGTGGGTTTAAAGGTTCAAACTTTTCTTTCTTTTTTCCTAGAGAATTAAATACCTCAACAGGGTATTGATCATATAGGGCCATTAAGTGCGGGGTTTATTGTTGAAGTTCCATCTGAATATAATTCAGGAACTCACGTTTTACATCTTTATCTTTAAAACGACCACCATATTCAGCCGTAACAGTACTCGAATTTATATCTTTTATTCCTCTAGAATTTACACAAAGGTGCTTTGCATCAATAATACAAGCAACATCATCTGTTCCCATTGCTTTTTGCATGTGCTTTACAATTTGCATGGTCAAACGTTCTTGTACTTGAGGACGCTTAGCATAGAACTCAACAATTCTGTTGATTTTGGATAAACCAACTACATTACCGTTGGACATATAAGCTACGTGAGCTTTTCCTACTATTGGTAAAAAGTGATGCTCGCAAGTTGAATAAACAACAATGTTTTTCTCAACGAGCATTTCGTTGTACTGGTATTTATTTTCAAAGGTTGACGCTTTTGGTTCGTTTTCTGGATTTAAACCGCCAAATATTTCGTTTACAAACATTTTTGCAACACGTTTGGGAGTTCCTTTCAGACTATCGTCTGTCATGTCAAGCCCCAAGGTGTGCATGATATTTGCAAAATCAGCTTGAATTTTTTCAATTTTTTCAGCGTTCGATAACTCGAATGCATCTGACCGTAGCGGAGTTTCTGTGTTCGCAGATAGGTGATTATCGCCAATTAAATCGATATCCTGTCCGTTCAATTTTTCTTCGTGTGCCATGTAATGAATTTTTCTCTTAGAACAAATCAAGAGAACTTTTGTGCAAATATAATTGCATTAAAGAGATACAGGTGTCAGCTCTAATGCCAATAAGTGTTATTGGTTTTATTTTAAAAGGTCAAGCTAATACTTGCGTTGGGCATAAATGGCAATTGATTTACTCTAGTATTGCTCAATCTATCGTAATAGAAAATATTTTCTCTATTCATTACATTGGTGATACCAACCGCAGCAACTAACTCACTAAAGGCGCCAAGAGTCCAAGTTCTTTTTACATTCGCATCTAGTCTCGCATAAGCAGGTAATCTACCCTTATTCAAATCTGAATATAATGCATTGAGGTCACCATTAGCAGTACTATAATCAGCGTCGTATCCTTCTGCAAAATTCACTTCTTCATATAAGCCTTGTGTTTGAGTAAATGGAAATCCACTACCGAAATTATAACGAACATTTGCTTCCCAGTTCAAGTCTTTACCAAAAGTATAGGCACCGACTATATTTACGTTGTGACGTCTGTCAAATACTGGACCGTATTCTTGTATTCCATCCCAGCGAGTAATTTTTGTCAATGAATAAACAGACCATAAGTAAAACTGCTTGTAGCTCCATTTTACGCTTAAATCAGCTCCATAAGCATCTCCAGTTTCTATAATAAAATCCTTTTTAAGGATATCTGCTATGTCAGCGTTATAATCTTCGTCTTCGTATAGTTTGTTACGGTTGATATTTATTAACTGGTTAAATTGTTTGTAGTAACCTTCTAGGTTTATTGTAATTCCCTTCCATAAATCATATTCAAAACCTAAGATGAAATGATTTGCTTTTTGTAGTCGATTTTTAAGTGTTTTTATTTCTCCATCTTTAGTCATGTATTCTTCCTGCAAGCTTTCAGGCCCACTTAAAAAACCATAAAACAGATTAACAATGTCTCTGTCTGAATTTGCTGCGATTAAGTTTTGCGAGTACATTCCTACAGCACCTTTCACTCTAAAGTCGTCGGTAATATTGTACTTGGCTCCAAAACGAGGCTCTGGAGAAAGAGTAGCAAGGGAAGCATAGTACTGTAACCGAATACTAGGATCAATAATTAAATCACCAAACGTTATTTTGTATTTGGCAAACATGCCAAGTTCCGTATTGTTTTCTTGTTGGCTAAATTTCGCTCCAAATTTGTTGGTGTATTCAAAATCGGTCGTAAATCCTACAATGTCAATTCCGAATTTAAACTCGTTGTCACCTGTAAAATAGGTTGATCCAATACCAAAATTGAAACTTTGTACGCCACTTCTTCTTGTCCTATTTAATGGTTCATTCATTTCAATAAGATACCTTGAAACTGCCAAATTACCTTCTACAATTGCGCTACTTCCTTTTGGAAGAACAAGAAACCTACCGCCTCCTCCAAAATTTCTCCAACCTATATCCGTTCCGTTGCTGTATGATGCATCATCAGTAAAATTAAATCCAAATAAATCTGCTTTAGAACCTGAAGGAGCTCCGAAGCTGATTTTGGCATATAAATCATTGAATTTGTATGGCAAACCGTTTGAATCGGCATAGCTGTATAACGTTTTACTTGTTTGATCCAAAATGGATGTTTTTGCAGATAATATGTAACTGATAGTGCCATCATTTTTAGATTTTGCCTTTTTCAAGGGACCTTCTAATAACGCTTTGGCTCCGAAGGTGCTTAAAGAGACTTTTCCTGCAACTCTTTTGTTGTTTCCAGCCCGAGTAGTAATGTCCATAATAGAAGAAACTCTGCCACCGAATTCACCACTAAACCCACCCGTATATACATCAGCACTTTGCATAATATCGGCATCGAATACGGAGAATAAACCAATTGAGTGAAAGGCATTATAAACGACCATACCATCCAATAAAATTTTGTTCTGAACTGGTGATCCACCTCTTATATATAGCTGGCCACCTTGGTCACCCGTAAAGATTACTCCAGGAACAACTTGCATGTATTGCGCAAAATCAGCCTCACCACCAATGGTAGGTAGTTGATTTATTTCTTGTGGAGTAATTTTAGTAACAGACATTTTAACCTGAGTCTGTGATTCTTGCTTTTCACCGTTTACATCGAAAATATTCAAATCAACCGATGACTCTTTAGCTGTAATGTTTTTTGTACTTGTTTTATTCGCTTTGATAACGACTTCTTCTTCATAGGTTTCAAATCCCATAGCGCTAATGGTAATCGTATAAGTGCCAGCTGGAACTTTACTTATGGAATAAAAACCGTTTCCATCTGTAGCAATTCCGAATGTGGTACCCTTTAAAAATACGTTTGAATATAAAACTGCACTACCATCTTTCTCATTAGTAACAAACCCTTTTACACCGCCAGTTTGCGCTAAAGTTGAGTTTAGGAATCCTAAAGAAATAAGGGAAATAATAAGTAGTCTTTGTAGCATTTTAATTCTCGATTTTAGCAAGCGTGCAAAAGTATGAATATAGCTATGACTTTGTTTGTAATTATTGCCAATTGCCTATTAACTGACTTAGAGGTTAATTAAATGGATAAATGGTAGAAGAATTAATGGAGCAGTTTAAATGCAAGCTCTTTTAGCAAAGAACCATCTGATGCGCTTGCGTTGTTTATCCCTTTGGACTTCTGGTCGTATTCTCTTAAAAGTTTCAATGCTTTGTAGCAGCGTCCTGGACCAATTTGTTGCGCAGTTTTAACTAATACAGTTGCGGGATACGGAGCCATACCAATTGAGCGCATCGCTTCATCTTTGGATTTATGCGGTAAATAATGAAAGCTCATTAATCGACCATAGAACCCATATAAACTGCTTATTGTCATGATCATTGGATGGCTTTTAGGATTATCTCCGTAATAGTTTACTATTCGATTAACCTTCAAAACATCCTTATTGGCTAAGGCATCTTGAAACTCGAAAATGTTGTAGTCTTTACTTATACCAATGTTGTCTTCAATATGCTGCGTATTTATTTCAGTATCCTTATCAACGGCAATGGTCAATTTATGTAATTCGTTGGCAACGGCACTTAAGTTACTGCCCAAATATTCAGTGAGCAATAAGCTGGCTTTTTGTGTAATCTTAAATCCTTTGCGCGCTAAGTAATTGTGTATCCAATCAGGGATTTGATTGTCGTAAAGAGGTTTACTGACATAATAAACTCCTTTTGACTTAGCTTTTGCAATAAATTTTTTGGCTTCAGTAGTTTTGTATTTGTAGCAAACCACAAATATTGTCGTATCCACTATATGGTCGAGGTAAGGCATCAGCTTATCTGTAATCCTTGGAATGGATTGCGCTTCTTTTAAAATGACCACTTGACGTTCTGCCATCATCGGAAAACGTTTCAAACTTTCAATTAACTCATCCCATTTGACATCTTTACCATAGACAATGGTTTGGTTAAAAGCTTTTTCGGATTCATCTAAAACCGATTCCTCTATGTAATTGGATATCAAGTCGATAAAGTATGGCTCGCCGCCAGATAAAAAGTAAAAAGGCTCAATCTCTTTTTCTTTTATGGACTTTAATATTTGTTGATAGTCTATTGTCGCCAAAACTCAATTTTGAGTGGGCTAAATTATGCTTTTGATTCATTTGCTTTATAGAATACTTTACTTTGTAATGTGCAAAATTTGAATTTACCCAAATACGATTTCAAACTGACCAAAAATGGAGAGCAAGTTTTGATTTGGGATCAAATTCGAATGAAAAACATTGTGTTAACTCCAGAAGAATGGGTGCGGCAAAATTTTATGCGTTACTTGACTTCAGAATTTGGTTTTCCACAATCTCTAATGCAGGTTGAGGGAGCTTTGAAATACAACACTATGCAAATGCGCAGTGACATTTTATGTTATAATCAAGCAGGGAAACCAATACTGTTGGTTGAATGTAAGCGACCAACGGTTTCTATTAATCAAAAAACCTTCGACCAAATTGCGCGGTATAATATGTCATTGAAAGTTCCTTTTTTGGCGGTAACTAATGGTTTGGAGCACTTTTATTGTAAAATTGATTTTGACAATAAAGAGTTCCATTTTTTACCTACCTTGCCTCAATATGAACTAATAAAGGAACTAGGATGAAGCAATTAGTCAGTACCGTTTTACTGTTATCAATTTTTTTTTCGATTTCTGCGCAGGAATTTGGCAATTCTAATCTTAAGCTAGGCTGGTTTGAAAATCAGAAAGTAAGGTGCTATGTAAAGGCAGAAGGCGAACAATTGAGTGCATATTTAAGTGCTAATGATGGGGCTTATTTCTCCACATTCCGAGGATGGACTAAAATTGAATTGGAAGGTCAGCAATTAATTGAAATGTCAAAGTTCGATTGGTGTAAATCTATTCGAATAGAAGGAGGTAAGGGCCATGCCTTGAGCGATACAAGTAAAATAAATACTAAAACCCTTCTGGTGCATCATGATGGTATTTCTCGCCATCCGTCTTACACAGGAGAAGGAGTATTAATGGGTTTTGTTGATACTGGAATCGATTTTACCCATCCCGACTTTAAAAATGACGATGGTTCAACTCGAATCTTGAAAATTTGGGATCATACTAGAAATACAGATCCTAGTTTACGCCCTCGTTTTGGGTATGGAGAGGTTTATGATTCTTCAATGATAAACGCAGGCACTTGTCCACATTTAGATAATAATGGACACGGTACGCAGGTAGCTGGTATTGGAGCTGGTAATGGAAAATCAGTTCCGGATTCGATTGGAAATTATGCGGGTCATGCTCCAAATGCCACGATTATTTGTGTAAACACTGATTTTAACCGTCCAAATTGGACATTGTCTATTGCAGAGTCTGTTGAATGGATTTTTTCTGAAGCGGACAAATTAGGAGTGCCTTGCGTAATTAATTTAAGCTTAGGAACCTATTCTGGAAGTCATGATGGAAAAGATATAGCATCGCAGATTATTGATTCTCTTACAGCTGCAAAGACTGGAAGATTGGTAGTAAGTGCTGCAGGAAATGCAGGAGAACTTGACCCGTTTCACCTGCGAACAGAATTACAATCAGACAGTGCTTTGACTTATTTCAAACCTAATCCAAATACAGGATTTGGCAATGCTATTTTCATTGAGATTTGGGGAGATACCGCTGAAATGAAAAACTTGCAATTGGGTTTTGGATATACCGATACGAGTTTGTGGGCAGATTCTATTTTCTTTCTTGAGCCAGTTTATAATCGTATGGGTAACAGAAGAGCTATATCTGTTGGAAATTCAAAAACATATACCCATGTTGAAATACGAGGAGGTCTCGTCTTTTATCAAGTATTATGTCAGAGACCACAAGCTCAGCACTTATATGGTTTGTTTACAACAGGAACTGGAGCCCACGATATTTGGAGTACGAGTTCGCTGGGTTGGTCAGATATTATAACAAAGGGGCTTCCTACAGGTACTCAATATCCACGAATCTCGAAATACGTTTATCCAGATTCTAATCAAAGTATTGTTAGTAGTTGGAATTGTTCTCCAAATGTCATAAGTGTTGGGAATTATGAAAATAGAAAAAGCTACGTAAATCAGTTTGATAGCTTAGTAGTTTATGCCGCTTCTGTGGTTGGTCAAAAAGGCGGAACTAGCAGCAGAGGGCCAAATCGTTTGAATCAAACCAAACCAGATATTATGGCTCCTGGAAATTACACATTTGGGGCGGGGCGTTTTCAGGATTTGAATTTCCTAAGAACCAACACAACGAATGGATACAAATTGGCAAAAGGCGGTTACCATTTTGGTAATGGAGGAACTTCCATGGCATCGCCAGTAGTGGCAGGTATAGCAGCAATGTATTTTGAAAAATGTCCTACCGCTTCAGGAGCTGAAGTTCGTCGGGCATTATTGGGCAATACGTTCTCCGATGCGCACACGGGGGCATTACCAAATAACGTTTTTGGAGTGGGAAAAGTAGACGCGTTAGCAACTCTTAGTAGCTCTAATTTTAATGATAGTCTGATTGTATCAGGTAAAAAAGTGATTTGCCAAGGAGATTCTATTGAAGTGAAGTTGTCTTCACAATATCCTATCTACGCATGGAATGATGGATTAGCGTCAATTGGTCGATATGTTAATAACTCAGACACTTTATATCTGACCTACTCAAATAATTCTGGTTGTAAAGGATATTCCGATACGGTTATTACAAAAGGTGTTGATAATCCTGTTGTGTCTGTTTTGGCGGATGCAGATTCGTTTTGTATTGGTGGAGAACTTGTACTTAAAGGAGATGGGGCGCTAACTTACATGTGGAGCAACAAAGAGAACGGAGATTCTATTGTTGTAAACAGAGCGGGAATTTTCTATTTAACGGGTAAAGATTCCAATAGCTGTATAGGTTATGATAGCATTGTTTTGAAGCAGTTTTTATGCAATGTTGGATTGGCGGAAAACGAAAATTCACCGTTTACAATTTTTCCAAATCCGGTCAGTAATTTCTTGACTATAGAATGGGTCAATGCTGAGTTATCTAAAGTAGATTTATCAATTGTGAATTCAGAAGGAAGGATTGTATTGGAACAAAAATTGGCGATTGGGTCTAGTTCTGAAAAGATTCAAGTTGACGTTTCTGAATTTCAATCGGGATTATACATTATTGAATTGAAGCAAACTACAAGCTCAAATAAATATCGATTTGTTAAGTATTAGATTAACTGTTTTTCTTGCTTTTTTATCCGTTGTAAATGCCCTTTCAGCTCAAACCGATTACGTTCAAAACGAACTTGTTGCTAAGCTAAAAGCCAACACTTCAATTTCTGAGATTTCTAAATCAACTCAGCGTTCAATTGGAGTAACTGAGATGGAATCAATTTTCCCAAACGCTGTTCCTTATGAGTTAATCGCTAACAACGAAGTTGACTTTAATGTCTACTATTCAATTTTCTTGAATGGAGAAGTTTCTGTTCCAAAAGCCGCAAGCATTCTTTTTAAAACAGGTTTGTTCGAATACGTTGAACCGCGATACATTGGGGAATTGGCATATACAACGAATGATCCTGGTCTTTCAACACAATATGCCTTGCAACTGATTCAAGCTCAGGACGCTTGGGATTTAAGTAAAGGAATTTCGACCGTCTTAATTGGAGTAGTAGATGCTGGAATTGATACTGGTCATGTTGATCTTAAAGGAAAGTATTTTGAAAATACGGCAGACCCAATTAATGGGTTCGACGATGATAGTGATGGGTTCATTGATAATTATTGGGGTTGGGATTTTAAATCTAAAACCGGGAATGTTCAATTCTCTGGAGGAGTGGATCACGGTGTTCAAATGTCGGGAGCTATTGCACCCAATACCGATAATGGTATTGGGATAGCAGGTGTAGGGTTCAATTGTAAAATGTTGGGAATAAAAGTGACTAATGGTTCTGCAGTGGTTTACGGCTACGAAGGAATTAAATACGCAGCTGACAAAGGCTGTAAGGTTATTAATTGTTCTTGGAACATAAAGGCATACTCTAAGTTTGGTGAAGAAATGGTCGATTATGCCACTTCAAAAGGTGCGTTAGTTGTTGCAGCAACAGGAAATCAAGGAAAAGAAGATAAAAACTATCCAGCTCAGTACAAAAATGCGTTGGCGGTTACCAATACTGATTTGAATGATAACCGTGTAAGTAATTCAAATATTGGGTATTACGCCGATATTTCGGCTCCAGGGTTAAATGTAGTATCAACAACTCCAATCAATGGATACAAAAGAAATTCAGGTACTTCTTACAGTTCTGCTCTGGTTTCTGGTGCAGCTGCATTGTTAGCTAGTTATGCCCCAAGTCTTTCGCCACAAGAATTGAAATACAGACTAAAGGCAGGATCAGAATCGTTGCACAGGAAGGGTAAAAACAGTTTTTATAAAAACAAATTAGGTGTCGGTAGATTGAATATTTACAAGGCAATGGCATTTACGAATGCTTGGCTCGAATTGGATAGTATTGCGTTTTCTGATATTGAAGGAGGTGCAATAGAACAAGCAGATACTGTTGAGGTGAGTGCTTGGATTGCAAATTATTTGAATAACGAAAATGGCGTAAGGGTTACACTTAGGGATTTATCGAATTATGCGACAGTACTAGATTCCTTTTGGGTTATTCCTTTCATGGCTAAAGACCAAAAAGAGAATAATGCTCTAAAGCCTTTTCGAATTAGATTAGATTCAAGTATTCCGCAAAATGAAGAACTTGAGTTTGAGATTGAAGTTATTTCTCAAAACGATACCAATACGTTTGGGTTCTCAATACCAGTTAATCCTACCTATAGAGATATTACGGTTAATAAATTGCACATGACCATTGGAAGTCGTGGAACTTTTGGATACTACGAATACCCTGAAAAGAAAGGTATTGGAATAACCTATAATGGAGGCAGTCAGTTGCTTTATGAGGGTGGATTGATAATAGGACAGGGTGTTGAAGGAAATTCGAAAGTTGTAGATCGCATTAGGGGAGTTCGTGATGTTGAACAAACTGATTTTAGAACCACTTCGGGGTTGCAAGAAATATCTCCACCAACATCAGACTTGGGATTCTATTCTCAGTTTGATGATCAGAATTCCAAAAGCCCTATAAATGTAACAATTGATCAGTCTACAAGAGCCTGGAAAAAGACAAGTCACGATAGTTATGTGATTATTGATTACGTTATAAAATCGAAGTCAAATCAAAAATTAGAGAATATCTATGTTGGGCTTTTTGCCGATTGGGATTTAGACGATTCTGAGAAAAACAAAGCGAAATACGATGGGCAACGATATATAGCTTACACGTATTTAGAAGCTGCAAACGTTCCAGTTGCCGGTATACAACTATTGAGTGAATTTGATGATTGGCGATGTTATTCTATCGACCATATAATTGGAGGCGAAGGTGGAATTGACCTTACCGATAACGATGTGTTTAGTAAAGAAGAGAAATTCAAAGCCCTTTCTAATTTCAGAGAAAATGCTGGTGAAAATGGAGAAGGAGGCGATGTGCTTCAGTTATTGAGTACTGGACCCCATACTATTGAAGTTGGTGATTCTCTGAAAATTTCGTTCGCAATTCATGCGGCGGATAATCTTACCCAATTATTAGAAAACGCCGATAGCGCTTTTTACCAAGAGAATGGTGAATTGCCTATGAGTGTAGCGGAAATTTCAAATCATAAAATCACCTTATTTCCAAACCCAAGTTCAGGAAAAATAACCATCAAGTCAAAGGGAAAGATTGATGCTAATTCAATTCACATATTTAATTCTATAGGAGAAGAAGTATCCTTTATTCATACAATAAACGAAATGAAT
>Ga0307998_1001298_pt1 | contig 13418 bp, 13 predicted proteins | sample Davwhametageno37_FD_203147 | JGI IMG/M metagenome (GOLD analysis project Ga0307998, IMG submission 203147) | Marine microbial communities from Davis Island wharf, Antarctic Ocean - #37 | ecosystem: Environmental > Aquatic > Marine > Unclassified | place: Antarctic Ocean: Davis Island wharf... | reverse complement strand
AGGTTTTACGGTAACTGACTCTACTCCATAGTCGATAGCCCATTGCAAAAACTCATATTCTTTACTTACAATTTCAAACGATACAGGGTATGGATTATTGTGTGCTTTCAATTGATCTAAAAAACTCTGAGACAAGGAAATAATTAATATCTTATCTAAAGGGACTCCTTTAGAACCAAGGGTTTTGATCAATTCAAAAGCAATGTTTCTCTCCAAAACTGCGCTTTGTTCAGGTGTATCACAATCGTTCCAGTTCCGCACGTCTAGGTGTAGACTCGGAAATTTTTCTCGGTTTTGCAGACTATCAATAAATTCTTCCAATCCGATTATACGCTCTGAATGAAACCAATCGAAAGGAGCTCCTAACTTATAGTCAACAGCTCTTAATTCCTCTAAAGTCATTTCTCCAGGACACCCTGATTCCACTGATTTACTTTCCAACTTACTGTCATGAAACAATACAAATTTTTGATCTAAAGTAAGGTGGATATCGACTTCAATACCATCAACCTTACATTCATTTAATGCTTTAAATAAAGACCCATAACTATTTGAAGGAAAATACTTAAATGGGAACCAAGAATGAAATCCAATACCGCTATGTCCAATAATTTCAACTTGTCCATTACTATTATTCTCAAGCGTTGTATTATCAAAGGTAATGGACCACAGAAATACATTGTAACCGATGACAACTAATACAAAAAATGCAAATGTATAGCAAATTGCTTTCATATTAATTATTGAATACTATGTACCAATTCAATGAAAAAGCGATACCCAACCAGACTAAGTATGGAAGTAGCAAAAAGCTTGTTTCTTTTAATTTTCTTACAAACAACAGAAAGAAAGTTAGAATACACAGAAAGAGTAGCGTTAATACAAATAACCCCAAATTAATAAATTGAAAACGAAAAAATAACGGGCTCCAAGCAACATTTAAGACCCAAGAGGCAGCGAATAATACGGAAATAAAACGGTGGCTAATAGTGATGGTTAGTTTACTTAAATATAGAGAATAAGCTAACATAATAATACCCCAAGCTGCTCCAAAAACCCAACCAGAAGGAGTCCAAGGTGCACGATTTAAGTTTGAATACCATTGGTTGTCTAAAATACTTCCTTGTAAATAAGCTCCAAGAGCTAAGCCACCAAAATTGAACAAAAGGAAAAGTAAGAATAGCTTTAATTGGGGTTTCATGCAGTCTTTAATAAAAGCCTAAAATTAAGGATTGTCAAATCAATTTTGAAATCTTAGTCTATAATTGTAGCTGTTCAATCCTAAGTTTTAAATCTACAATTTTCAATTGTTAATTGTAGATTTTTAAATTAACATTCCCATTAACTACTTAAAAGCAAACAACTAAATTTGATGCCTAATTATATATTTCAAAACGCTGTCGCACTGAGCGAGGTCGAAGTAGAATAGTCAAATCAAAAAAAAAGCCTGAAACAACTATATTGTTTCAGGCTTTTAAATTCAAAAAATAAATAAATTAATTCTTCCCTGATCTCTTTCTGTCTGTTTCATTTAAGAACACCTTTCTTACTCTCAAAGAGTTTGGAGTAACTTCAACATACTCGTCACCTTGAATGTATTCTAATGCCTCTTCTAATGAAAACTTAATTGCTGGAGCAATTCTAATTTTATCATCCGCACCTGAAGAACGCATGTTAGACATTTTCTTCGCCTTCGTTAAGTTAATAACTAAGTCACCTGCTCTAGAGTTCTCTCCAACTACTTGACCGCCGTAAATCTCTTCGTTTGGATTAACAAAGAACTTACCTCTATCTTGTAAGTTGTTCAATGAAAATGGAATTGCTTTTCCTTTCTCCATAGAAATTAAAGAACCATTCTGACGGCCTGGAATTACACCTTTATAAGGCTGAAATTCTTTAAATCTGTGTGACATAATTGCCTCACCTGCTGTCGCTGTCAATAAATAATTTCTTAATCCAATAATTCCACGTGATGGAATTTCGAATTCTAAGATCATACGATCACCTTTAGGCTCCATGTTCAACATTTCCCCTTTTCGTTGATTGACAACTTCAATTGCTTTTCCACTTACCTCTTCCGGCAAATCAATTGTCAATTCTTCAACCGGCTCATGCTTTTTACCGTCGATCTCCTTAATAATTACCTGTGGCTGACCGATTTGAAGCTCATAACCTTCCCTTCTCATTGTTTCAATTAAAACGGACAAGTGAAGAACCCCTCTTCCAAATACACTATGAGAATCTGCAGAGCCAGTTTCTTCTACTCGAAGAGCTAGGTTCTTTTCTAATTCTTTATCTAATCTATCTTTAATGTGTCTTGAAGTAACAAACTTTCCTTCTTTACCAAAGAACGGAGAATCGTTAATAGTAAAAAGCATACTCATTGTTGGCTCATCAATTTTAATTGATGCTAATGCTTCAGGGTTCTCGATGTCAGCAACAGTATCACCAATATCAAATCCTTCTAGTCCAACAATTGCACAGATATCTCCTGCTTCAACAGTATCTACTTTCACCTTACCCATTCCTTCAAATACGTAAAGCTCTTTGATTTTACTTTTTGTTGAAGTACCGTCAATTTTAACCAAGTTTATATGTTGGTTAACTTTTAAACTACCTCTGTGTAAACGACCAATTGCAATTCGACCAATAAAAGAAGAATAATCCAAAGAAGTAATCAACATTTGGGTGTTTCCTTCTGGTGGTTTTGGCTCCGGAATGTGCTCAACAATTGCATCCATTAGTGCAATAATGTTATCCGTTGGTTCCTTATAATCATCACTCATCCAACCTTGTTTCGCAGAACCATAAATGGTAGGGAAATCAAGTTGATCTTCAGTTGCTCCTAAGTTAAACATCAAGTCAAAGACTTTTTCTTGAGCAATGTCAGGAGTACAATTCTCTTTGTCTACTTTATTCACCACAACAATTGGCTTCAACCCTAATTGAACTGCTTTCTGCAATACAAATCTTGTCTGAGGCATAGGTCCTTCAAAAGCATCTACTAAGAGCAGTACACCATCAGCCATATTTAAGACTCTTTCGACCTCTCCACCAAAATCGGAGTGACCTGGAGTATCAATAATATTGATTTTTAGATCCTTGTAAAAAACGGATACGTTTTTCGCCGTAATCGTAATTCCACGTTCTTTTTCTAAATCATTACTATCCATGATTAACTCACCTGGAGTTTCGTGGTCGCTGAATAATTTTCCAGCTAGTAACATTTTGTCTACCAAAGTGGTTTTACCGTGGTCGACGTGAGCAATAATGGCGATGTTTCTTAATTTCATGATGCTAATCTAATGTCGAAGATAATTGCTAAAACTCTCATTTTAATAAATTTGAATTGAGTTTAAGATAACAATATTTCGTTGTTTTCAGAGCGCAAAAGTAGGTTATTTCTATTAAATATGCTGCTCTTATTATTTGAGTCTTCTGGAAGTGTTATGCTAAAAGAATAGTTAAGTTTGTTTTAAAGCAACCAAATACAAATATTGCTATATTACTCGTTATCAATATAAGTTTAGCAACTCAAATTCAAGCACAAACAGATAAAGTCGCGATCGAGAATAAACTGGGTAAACGAGCTGCAGAATATTTCAAGCAGAAGGACTTTGAGAAATTACATACTTTTTTTTCAAAAAAAAAAGTATCTCACTTCATCCAAAACATATGAAAAAAACTTTTTTAAGTGTTTTTACTCAATTTGGTGAATTAATTGAAAGAAAAGGATTCAACGGAAAACAACCCCTAAATCAGGATATGACGAGCGAACTTTTCAATTCAAACACAACTTTTACAGTTTACTCTTTGCGCTTAACAAAGGAGCTATGACAACAAAAACATCTCTAATGATACAATTGACAGGCAATGTTATATTTTTGAAAGAATTACTGATTCTACAAATCGAACACTTCAAAAAAAAAGAAGCGAGCTCTCAAGTCAATGACTTTCAATTCAGACTCCTAAAAAATAAAATTGACCGAATTCAAAAAAATAATTTCATTTTAGAGACTTCTTCTGCAATGTTGACACTTAACCTATTGATCTCATATTGGTTAAGTCTTAAAGGGAACAACCTATAAAAGATGGCGAAAAAACGACTACAATTGTGCTTGAATTTAAACGCAGAAAGAGATTTTCAAGTTACTCCTTCGGAAGCCACGAAACGGAAAAATGAATCTATTAATAAACCTTCAAATGCAGTAATTTACTCCCACTTAAATCACCTCTTTCGCGCAGACGGAAATGTTTATATACCTATCTAATCACGAAAAAAAACTACTTATCAGAAGATTTTTAAATAATATTATCAATTGAAATAAAGAACTTTAAATAATGCTACCTCAATTAAAGAAACAACTTCCGTCGAGTATCTTAATGATCTTGATTTTGTGCATCGGTTCTACATACTTGTTTCAAGGAACCATGGACAAATACCCAGCCTATGTGCATGCATGGACACAAAGTGATCGTATTGCAATTGCTCAAAATTTTCAAGAAAATGGCTTTGATTTCTTTCATCCAGCCACGTATAACTTACTCACAAAAGATGGTATCACGAGAGTTGATTTTCCTATTCACGATTACGCAGTTGCATTCATTAGTTTCGCTTCAAATGAGCCAGTTGTCAGCGTTTTTCATTGGTACAATTTGTTCTACTCTATTATTGGGCTGTTCTTTTTATTTCACTTATTCCTGTTGTTTAGCAAATCACCTACTCGGTCAATATTAGGGACAACCTTCATTTTTACACTCCCATTTTTTGTTTACTACCAAAATGGATTTTTACCGTCAACTGCCTCTTTTTCTAACTTGGTTATAGGACTTTTTTTCATTTTTAGTGGCAACAGCAAGAAGCAATTTAGTCTAGGTATATTATTTGTGACATTGGCGGCATTAGCTCGAGCTCCCTTCTTTATCTTTCTGTTTGCTTTGCTGTGTAATGAATGTTTACGGGGCTTTCGTAGAAATAAATTCTCAATGCATAAGCTAGTAAAAATTGGAGTTGGAATTGTAGTCTTTATAGGTTACTGCTTGTATAATCAACATCTAGGCGAAAAGTATGGCAGTATGTTTTTAAGCGAAACACTTCATTTTACCAGTTTTTCAAACTTTATTAATGTAGTTGTATCCGCTTGTGATCGCTGGAGTGCTCAATGGTTAAGCCCTTTCCACGGCATACTTTTAGTGCTTTTAATTGGCACCAGTATTTACCAGGTCAAACGTTTACAACAGGTTGATCAAAAACTAAGAGCGCTACTAACCTACCTATTAATTTCTGCCCTTGGTGTTTCTTTGTTTTTCATAGCACTTGGCAATCAATTTACGGATCACGACTATTACTATATTGATAGTTTTCTGCCGTTGCTCTCCTTTTGGATCATCTTTATGATATCCTCTATTAAAATTTCACAAAAATGGTATGCTTTTGTTGCTGCAGGTAGCTTGATTTTCTTCTTTTACTTTTTTGGCTATGCAAAGGACATTCAGATCATGCGATACACTCCACCTTTTGACGACAGTGTAGAATATGCATATAAAGTCTATAAAAGCTCAACAGCCGACTTAAAAACATGGAATGTGACAGAAAAGGACACACTCTATGTAATTGATGCGAACTCAACCAACATTCCTTTTACCCTATGGAAAACGAGAGGCTATACCAATTTATCGACTAGACCTGCAGTATTAGGGCCTGAATTAGATAGCAATTTTACCTATGCCACTTTAGTGGATAGTTTTTTCTATAGCCATGTTTACAGAGATTATCCTCAAATCATCAATCGACTAGAAAAGGTAGAAGGAAACGGACAGCTCAGCTTGTACAAGAAATCATCAACGAATAAGTCAAATTCATTTTTCGATGAATTACACTATGAGGCCCACACTGACTTTGAAAACAAAGCTGACTTACCAAAATCTGCAACTGATTGGCTTAGTCTTGAACAAATGGATAAAGACTACGGAAACAGTTTAAAAATTGAGAGTAAAAATGAGTACGCACTAACACAAAGAGACACCATTCGCAACAAGCAAGCTGACAAATTATTAAGGGTTCAATTTTCTGCAGATTACTTTCAAAATGATACGAGCAGAATGCAAATTATTTTTTCTCTGGGAGAGTTTTATGGAACAAGATATACCGAAAACGAATTAAAAAAGATAGGGGAATGGGAAAAACATCAGTTTAGCTTTTGGGTTAACCCATCACAATTTAAGAATGGTGACCGATGGTCGATTTACATATGGAACCCAGACAAAAATGAATTATTTATAGACAATACGAACTTAATTATATTCCAATAAATGATGGATAACGAATACAAAGCATTTGTGGTGCGAGAAGATGAGAACGGAAAATTTAGTCGTTCAATTGAAAAAAAGGCGATAGAGGAATTACCCGAAGGTGAAGTACTTATTCAAGTAAAGTTCGCTGCGTTAAATTATAAAGACGCTCTCTCATCGACAGGGCACAAAGGAATTACCAGACAATTTCCGCATACACCAGGTGTGGATGCTTGTGGAGTTGTAGTAAACTCTAAAAGCGCGGAATTCAAAGAAGGAGATGCTGTAATTGTAACTTCTTATGATTTTGGAATGAATACCTCAGGTGGCTTTCAGGAGTTTGTAAGAGTCCCTGCCAAATGGCCGGTAAAGTTGCCAGATAATTTAAGCTTAGAGGAAAGTATGGTGTTAGGAACTGCAGGGTTTACCGCTGCCTTGTCCTTATATAAAATGGAACAAAATGGTCAAATTCCTGAAATGGGACCTGTTTTAGTAACAGGGTCAACAGGTGGAGTTGGTAGCATGGCCGTTGCGCTTTTAGCTATGAATCTCTACGAAGTAATAGCAGCTACCGGCAAAACAGAGGCGCACGACTATTTGAAAGCGTTGGGCGCCACTAAAGTTATATCAAGAGATGAGACAAATGATCAAGGCGGAAGACCTTTACTCCGTCCAAAGTGGGCAGGTGTAATTGATACCATTGGTGACAATACCCTTGCAACCGCAATAAAAGCTTGTGGCAGAAATGGAAATATAGCTGTCTGCGGTTTAGTAGAATCTCCAGAGCTTAATACAACAGTTTACCCGTTTATTTTAAATGGAGTAAATGTGTTAGGAATTGAAACGGCAGAAACACCAAGAAATATTCGATTAAAAATTTGGGAATTATTAGCTGATAAATGGAAACCAACACATCTAGATAATATTAAAAAAATTATTTCATTAGAGGACTTGGAAGAATACATTGAGCTAATGTTAGCAGGCAAGTCCAAAGGTAGGATTCTGGTCAAATTCTAACACCATTTAACAGAAGAAGCTAGGTAAACCTATGTTTCTGTGTCAAATTAAAGACAGCTCATTGTTTCACTAAAAAAACAAACATGAGAAAAGTAGACACACTCCTATTTATTATTTTAAGTCAATTCAGTTTTGCACAAATTAATACACTTACTTTAAGTTCTAAAGTTTCTGATGTAACTGTTTTCTTTAGCGGTGTCTAAGTAAATAGAACAGGAAAAATAACTTCTCCTGTTGGAAAATCTATTTCAAGACTCAATCAGTTGCCTATTTCTTTTAACACAGACAGCATTCAGGTTTCTGGCTTTAAAACGTCTACAATTCTTTCATTAAAAGCGAAGTAAAGTATTATAATTCAACACAAAAAAGTGAGCAAACTAAACAGGTTGAGACTGATGTAAAAGAACTAAAAGTAAACGCTAACCGACTGTAAAATTCTTATGACGTTCTTAAGATTGAAAAAAATATCCTATCGAAGAACAGTCAATTTTTCGGAAAATAAAAAAGTGTTTCTATAGATGAATTAAAGCTAGCTTCAGGTTTTAACAGAAATAGGCTAACTGAAATTAGAAATGGTGTTATGGATATTCAAATAGCGCAGAAAAAAATTACAGATGAAATTAAAAGTAAGTATGTTGGTTGGGACTTAGTTGTAAAAAACAATAACAGTGACAATGTAAGAATTAACATAGAAGACCAATACACTACTTCTGCAGGGAAAAGTGTAATCGTATATTTAACCGATTATGAGGAAGCTATTGTAAATAAAAAAACTAGAAAACTGAATTGGAATTTTACTTTAAATCCAGAAGAAAAGAAGGAATTGGGGTTTAAATACAACATTAAATATTCAAAATTTTCCAGCTTTGAGGTCCGGTAATAACCCTCAAAAAACTCTATATTTTTTCAGAAAGTATCAAATTTATAATGAACTTTGTATCTCTCATAAAGCGCAATGACAAAAATTTCAGAATTACTTATTTATAACGGTAGAAAGCTAAGTTTTCAAGAAGAACCGTTGGAAGAATACTTGCAACACCATGAAATAGAAGATGCTTTCCTCTCCTACTCTTCAGAGAATGAAAGGGGTTACATTGGTATTTGGGAAATTGTAAACGATCGCTTAAAACTGGTTGAATTAGGTGGCTTTGACCAAAATATGAAAATGGTAGGTATTGAAGATCTTTTTCAAAATCCCGAAAATGTTTGGGCCGTTTGGTACAGTGGTGAAATCAACATCTTTATTGACCATTCTTTTGACCCTAAAAGAAGAGACGTAAAAAAGCGCCGACTTATTTTTGAAGATGGTATTCTAGTAGATTACATCGATTTAGATCGCTAACCTTGAAGGTATGTTTAGGTTAAAAGTTCCCTAAAAACAATCAGAGGATAACTTGTGTCTGACCTAACTAAATATTGAAATGTTCTATGGCATATTCATGAGTAATCTTAATTGCTTTCTTAAACTCCTTTATCAACTTCGCTGTTTCTTCTGTTTTATTAGATTCAACATACTCTAGAATTGCTTTTGCCTTGGCTGACATTAGAATAGCTGCATAGCATGCAGAGGAGCCTTTTAATTTATGCGCTAAAGATCTTATCTCCTTAATATCCTTAGAAGTATCTAGTTGTTCTAACACCTTGAAGTCTTCCATTATTTCTTCGAAAAAAAAGGGAAGTAACTTTTTAAACGATTCTAAGGAAATCTCTGTTTTGGAAAGAATTTTGGAATTTTTCATTGTCAGCTTAAGATTCGTCTAAATGCTCTTCCAAAATGGACAACACATCCTCCTTATCCATTGGTTTTTTAATATGATCAATAACTCCGACGGTTTTGTATTTATTGGTGTGATCAAGATTCCGGTTTTCGAGTAAATAATCACTAACTATGACTATTTTGGGCAAGAAATTAGAGCCTGTTACGCTCTCAATTTTAGAGTATCTGTCTAAAAAGCCGAAAGCATCCATTTCAGGCATACTTATATCTAAGAAAATTAAATCTGGCAATCGCTTTTTATCTTTGTTACCGGTTTGATTTTTAATAAAATCTATTGCTTCAGTTGGGTAAGAATATTTGTTTATTTCATTAAACAAACCCATACTTTTTAGCAATGATTCATTCCTATTGTTTATTGCAATGCTGTCGTCAATTAATAAAACGTTTATTTCTTTCCTCATTACCCTATTTTTTCAATTTGATTTATAATTTCAAAGACCTTGTCTTTCGTTAAAGGCTTAGTTTGATAATTATCTACTTTAGTATTTATATTTGCCCTTGCAATGTCAAACTCGCTAGTTGACGTGGTAAGCATAACAATTACTTTATTCAATTTCTGATTAGGTTCCAACAGCTCATATTCTTCTAGAAATTGGTAACCATCCATAACAGGCATGTTGATGTCTAAAAAAATAATGTCAGGACACGGATATTGGCCTTTCACATCTTTTGTCATTAAATATTCTAACGCAAGCTGACCATTTAATTGGGTTGTTATTTTTTTCCCAACACCCATTTCTTGAAGTAACCTTTTGTTCAAAGCATTCGCTCCCTTACTGTCATCAATTAGCAATATTTCATTTAACTCTATCATCTTGCAATCTTGAAGAGTACACTTATTTTTGTTCCTTTATTTACTTCACTTTCTATTTTTATAGATCCTCCAATTTTCTCTACCATATTCTTCACCATATGCAGTCCCATCCCACTGCCCTCTGAATTATGGTGAAAGTGATTGAACATTTTAAATAATTTATCTTTTTGCCGAATAAGGTCCATACCCAACCCGTTATCTTCCAAGTTAAAAATAAGACCGTTTTCATCAACACTTGTTGAGATATTGATTTCTAACTTCTCAGTTAAAGATCGATATTTAATAGCATTAGAAAGCAGGTTCTGGACAATACTTTCAATGTAAACTGTTGTTCCAAATACTACTATATTATCTAATAATTGTGTGGTAAGCTTTCCTCCTAGCTGTTCTACTTGCCTTTTAAAAGTAGGCAAAGTTGCTTTAATCAATTCTGTTAGATTTATAGGCACCCTCTCAACTCTTAACTCTTTTACTTTAATAGCGTCCGTTAGACCTTTTAACGTTACATTAAAATTATTTATCTCATATTCAATAAACTCAATCGAATCCTTAATATCTTCCGAAGGATTTACAAATTTTTTCTTCAAATAATCAAAATGACCCTGAAGTACAACTATTGGATGTTTTAAATCGTGAGTTGCAACGTAAGCCAATTGCTTAAGATCCGAATTTTGTACTTTCAATTTTTCTGTTTTTGCAGATAAACTTGCTTGTATATTTTTCAATGTTGTAATATCAGTCGCAACTCCTAGCTGCTTTTCCACATAACCATCTTCATTTCTCTCAAATACCGTTTCTTCAGAGAGTAGCCAACGATATTCTCCATCTTTATGCTTCATTCGGCATTCCAAGCTCACTACTTTGTCATCTTCTAAATTTGCCATTTCAGCAAAATGAGCAAGAACATACTCTAAATCTTCGGGATGGCAAAGAGTGGGAAGCAATTGAGATCCAAAATCTTGTATCTCCTTGTCTGAGTAACCTAAAACAGCGCCTACTTCTCTGTTCACATATTCGGTGGCCATTTTTTTCAGGTTAAAGACATAAATGATACTCGGCGCAATGTCAGTTACCTTCTGTAAAAAACTTTTAGTTTCGAGTAATTCTATTTCTAATCTCTTTTGTTTGTCAATATCAGAAATTGAACCTGTTAAACGAATTGGTATACCTTCTTTTGAATAAGAAAATCTAGCTCTAGCTCTAAACCACTTATAGTTCCCTCCTTTTTCTCTAAGCCTATGCTCTATGTCTAATGATGTCCCTTCTTTAATGCAGTTTAACATAGACTTCTCTATGGTTTCAAGCTCATCTTTGTGCAATAAGTTTTTAGTAAAACTGGAGTAAGACTGCTCTATCTCTCCTTCTTTATAACCCAATAATTGATGAAAACGGGGTGACCACCATTCTTTATTTGATTGCAAATCAGTTCTGTCCCAAACTCCATCCCTCGTTCCTTCCAAAGCAAGTTCTAATCGTTCTACATTAGCTCTTAGCTCCGTTGTACTTTGTGCAATTCTCACTTCTGAGTCTTTGCTGAGTTCTTTTAGCTTTTTCTCAGCTTTTACTAAATCATCTATGTCTCTAAAGACAAAGTTAAAATACACAATTTCTCCTTTTTCGTTTCTTATCGCATTGCTATTTATTGCTACGTTAATATCCTTTCCTTTTTTAGTTCGTACTAATAATCGCTGATTTTCAACCTTCCCCTTTTCAATAAATTCCTTTAAAATCAATTCTATCTTCTCTTCCCCACAAGTAGGAAATAAATCAAGCAGTGTTTTTCCAGTCATTTCCCTTTTAACAAAACCCAAGTACTCCGAGGCTGCGTCATTAAATGTAATAACGCTTTTTAAAGAAGGGTCAGTAGAAAACATAATATCGGGAGCTGCATCGTATAAATCAAAGAGCTTCGATTTTGACACCTCTAATTCTTTTTCTATTTCTGAAGTAATCGATTCGGTTTTAAAATTTACTTCAATTCTTCTCATTACCTCTGACGCCAAAGAAGTGAAAGCTTTCTTTTGGTTCACTGATAAGGCCTTTGGCTTGTGGTCAAATACGCATAAAGATCCTATGATTAAATTAGATGAATCAACCAACGGAACCGCAGCATAAAAGCTAAAATTAAGTTTGCCGGAAACTAGGGGGGTATCTAAAAATCTAGGGTCCTTCTTAGCATCTTGAACTTCAAAAAAAGCATTAGGTGTTTTGAAAGCATGACTACAAAATGAATTATCTTCGACGATTTCATTTGTATTTAAACCAAATTTAGATAGAACCCATTGACCATCATTATCTAACAGTATAATTAGAGCTATAGGTGTAGCGCAAACTTGAGCCAGAATTAAAGTTAAGTCATCAAATGCTGAATCAGAAGAGTTCACTAAAACTCTATATCTATTATAAGCAGTTTGTTCTTCATTTGCAGGTGCAGATATGGTTGACTTATGCATGAGATTAACGTACTTTTTTTAATGTATAAAATTATAAGATGTACATCCGTCTCGTACAGTTTTGTTATTTACTTTTTTATTAAAAACGTAATAAAAACAGTTTAGTTTTTCCTTATTCAAGTTGAAACAGGAATTTAATTCAATCTTAAATCTGTACAAACCTCCATCCATATTTAACACAATAGAATTAAAACCGTCCCATGCGACCTTTAATAAATAATTAATAAAACCAATGAAGTTTATACGGTAAACAATAAAAATAGTTACACTTTAATTAAAACACACTATGCGTTACTACTCTTAACAGAAATTTACTTGTATCAATGAAAAACTAAAGTAAAAGGAATTAGAACTGATGAAACATGTGTGGAAACTTAAGAAAGGTTATCTATAGGAGATCACGAATAAATATTAAGAGACTAAGCTGTCATATACTCCAATTTCAACACGTGTAACAAGACTATTATTTAAGAGTCAAATGGGGTTTAAATTTAATGGTATAGAAAGGGGAAGTATCCCCTTTAAAAAAATTCGTTTTACTTTAAGCTGAAATCCAATCAAAAATGAATGGCTATTTTATTATCATCTAGTATATTGGCCTTCTTTTTTATACTGAAGAAACAAATATGAGCTCAAACCAACTGGGAGAATTACAGCGTATAATAACCGAAAAAATTGAATGATGATTTATGATTCTACTTTTCTAAAAATAGACAGCAATTGAAGCATTATTATCTATAATGCAGTTTCATATAAAGTCCGTCTCTCTCCCTAAAATATAAGAAGTTCTATCTATACTTTGCTTCTGCTGCCGTACCTTATACTTTACTCAATCTTATACCTAAACTAAAAAATAACTCAATTTTAATATAAGGTTCAACGTTTACCTCAAAAATGTCTCACGCGGTTAGTATTGTCGAAGAAAGCTACACTTTCAAACAAAACAAAAGTGACCTTTCTCCTATTCTCATTATTAGCTATCTGTTTATTTGTACAACTTTACTACTTAAAATACTGCACGATAATGGAAACTATAGTCCAAGAAATAACTCTTCAATTATTTCAA
>Ga0307998_1001296_pt1 | contig 13446 bp, 11 predicted proteins | sample Davwhametageno37_FD_203147 | JGI IMG/M metagenome (GOLD analysis project Ga0307998, IMG submission 203147) | Marine microbial communities from Davis Island wharf, Antarctic Ocean - #37 | ecosystem: Environmental > Aquatic > Marine > Unclassified | place: Antarctic Ocean: Davis Island wharf... | reverse complement strand
GCAAGTGGTCCAAATCCAAAAGATGGGACGGTAGAGCAAAATATAGCATTGGTAGGGGCATTTATTGCAGAAGCCATATGCATCGGTGCAGAATCATTTACGTAGTTCATGGTGGCATCTTTCATTAATGCTGCAGATTCAAGTAAAGATAATTTACCGCAGAGGTTAAATAATCTTTCTCTTTCGCACATTCTTACGAGTTCTTCGCATTCTTCCGTATCTATAGGCCCTCCTAACAAATAAATTGTCCAATTATCATCTTGAGATAAAATTAATTCCATCCATTTTAGACTAGGAAACTGCTTAGTTTCCCACACGGAGGTAGGAGCAAAACATAAATAGGGCCCCGTTTGATATTTTTTTATCGACTCAAATTGAATCTCTGAAGGATATAATTTGGGTCGAACATATTTATCATCAGTTAATTCTCTAACCAAGGATAAGTTTCGACTTGTTTCATGCTGTCCAATTAAACGATGCCTAATTGTTTTATTGAATAAGAAGGATAGGGGGTTTTTTATAAAACCAACTTTTAGATTTGCTCCTGATAAAACAGTAATTACTCCTGCCGCCATAAACCGCTGTACATTTATGATGACATCATAATTCTTTGAGCGAACCAGCTTAACAACTTGGAATAGCGAGCGGTACTTTCTTCCTTTCTTAGTCCAAATTAATACTTCATTTATTTTTGGATGATTTTCTAGTAGCTGTTCATTTCCTCGACGAAGTAAAAAATCAATTTTAGCATCAGGATAGAATTCACTAAGTTTTTCAACAATAGGAGTTGCTAAAATTACATCACCAATAAAGGCTGTTTGGATGATTAAAATTTTGTTCATTACGTTATTTATACCGCAAACTCAAAGTCCCTTAAAACATCGTTTAGAGAGGTTTTAAGATCAGTACTTGCTTTTCGTTTTCCAATGATTAGCGCACAAGGTACTTGATATTCTCCAGAAGGGAATTTTTTTGAATAAGAACCTGGTATTACAACTGAGCGGCTTGGAACTATACCTTTGTATTCGATAGGTTCATCTCCTGATACATCAATGATTTTAGTCGATTTAGTGAGTACAACATTAGCACCTAAAACAGCTTCTTTTTCTACTAGAACTCCTTCAACCACAATACATCTTGAACCAATGAAACAACCGTCCTCAATAATTACTGGTGATGCCTGCAAAGGTTCAAGTACTCCTCCAATTCCTACACCGCCACTTAAATGTACATTTTTGCCTATTTGAGCACAACTTCCAACAGTTGCCCAAGTATCGACCATAGTTCCTTCATCTACATATGCTCCTATGTTGATGTATGAAGGCATCATAATTACGCCTCTTGAAACATATGCTCCATAACGGGCGATTGCATGCGGAACAACTCTAATACCTTTCTTTGCGTAGTTGGATTTAAGTGCCATCTTATCGTGAAACTCAAAAGGACCAACTTCGATGGTCTCCATTTTACGAATCGGAAAATAGAGTACTACCGCTTTTTTTACCCATTCATTAACGTGCCATCCACTTTCAACTGGTTCTGCACAGCGTAGTTCCCCCGAATCAATTTTAGCAACAACCTCTTCAATTGCTTTAATGGTGTCTTTTTCTTTTAACAACGCTCGGTTTTCCCATGCATTTTCAATTATCTCTTGAAGTGCTCTCATGATTTCAAAAATAATTTTTCTAATTGGTTTGTAGTAGATTTCCAGTCGTAATTTTTCTTCACAAAATTATGACCGTTATTCGCTATTTTTTTAGAAAAGCTGTTGTTTTCTAGTAGGCTAAATATAGATTTAGTGTAGTCTTCAACAGTGTTGGCGATTAGAATATTATCCTCATGAGTAGCTTTTAAAGCATTGTTAGCAAGAGGAGAAGTGATGCATGGAATATTCATTGCCATGGCTTCTAATAATTTATTTTGAAGACCTGTTCCGATTTGCATGGGAGCAATAAATATTTTAGAACTTGCATAATAATCTCTGATATCGTCAACCCAACCTGTAACCGTAACGTTTTTTTGAGCTAACCTTTGAACCTTAGTACTAGGGGTTGCACCGGCAATAGCAAGTGTGATATTAGGGTTTTGTTTCCAAACCAGAGGTAAAATTTTTTCAACTAAATAAGTAACCCCATCTACATTTGGTGGATAAGACATATTTCCAGTAAAAACTAAATCAAACTTTTTTAAACTATCTCTAGGTTTAAAGAAAGTTAAATCAACACCATTTCTCACAATTTTAATTTCTTGATTTTGTGCATGAATAATTAAATTTTGATCTTGTTCGGAAATAATTGTTTTATTGTTAAATGCAGAGAAAATGAAATGTTCATATTTTTTCAAACGATACGCTTCCAACTTGACAAATGGGCGGAGTAGTCGACTGGACTTCTCAATTCTTCGTTCCATTCCTTTAGAAAGTACATCCATATAATCCAATGTTTTTGGAATATCAGACATCGATTTTACATATTCGCTCACTCTTATTAACTGACAGTAGATATGTTCGACTTTGTTCATTCTAAAAAATGATTCGACAGATTTTTTTGCGCTTTTCTTGAAAAAATAGGCAACTTGTAATGGGAGTTTAGAAAATAACAAACCTCTTACCAGGTTGAATAAAATCATCGCCTTGTTCAATTCAATCACTTTTATCTCTTTGCAATAGGGACTTAATTGCTTTAATTCTGATTTAGATAGATTTCTATCACTTATCGCGCATAAAAAGATGTCATTAGAATCTGATAATTCTTTAATTTGATGAAACGCCCTCAGTTTGTCTCCTTTTTCGAGAGGGTAGGGGAATCTAGAAAGGAGAATGCCAATTTTCATGTTTCTAAAATCTATTTTTTCTTAAAAATGGATTTGAAGAAATTACCGTAAGCATCAAAGTTAAATAGTGCTGAATCTTTGGTGGCTTTGTAGGAAAAAAATACTCCAACAGGTAACAAAATGGCAGATGCCATCCACATTCCTTCGAATGATGTAATTGCTCCCTCCTTTGCCATTTTTTCCCCTGAAATACTCAATATGTGGAACAATAAGAAGAAGGCTACTGATATTATGATTGGCATGCCCAAGCCACCTTTTCTAATAATAGCGCCTAGCGGAGCACCAATTAAAAATAGAATGATACAAGCAAAAGGAAGTGTAAGTTTCTTATGCCATTCAATTTGATGACTTCGCACATATTTCCCCCTTCCTCTTAACTCTTCATTCATGCTACTTAACCGAGACTTGGAATTTCGACTTAAGTTAGACGCGGTATTTAGAACCTGCTTTCGTTTATCTTTCGTTAAAATATCAAAATACTTATCCAACACTATTGGAGTATTGATTTTAATTTGTGAAAACTTACTTTGATCGAATTTTGAGTACAAAAATGAACTATTTTTTAGACCTTTTTTAAAGGTTTTAAAGTGTTTTTTATCCATTGTCGTAAGCGTATCAATTGCATTGGCTAATTGAGACATATTTAGCATTTTATAGCCATTTTTAAAGAGCTCCTCATCTGTCCTGTTTAGGTCAAATTGAGACATATCTGTCCTCAAAATACTTTCCTTAAATATGGAACGTTTCAGTGTAAACTCTTGCTTTAAGTACGGATTCTTCTCCTCTTCATAAGTTACTCCGTTTAGGAGAGTCATCTGTAAATAACGCTGATCAGCAGAATTGCTCATTATTCCTTCTTTCGCTGTGGTAACATTTCGGTTTCCAGGACCGTCTGAGTGGTCATAAATTAGGACATCATATAAGTGTTCAACACCGTCAATTTCTTTTTTATCTTGAACTCTTATTGTGTAATCTTCTAATTCATTTGAAAACATACCTGGTTGGATATCCATGGTCGGTTTCTGCTGCTTTATATCGTAGAGCAGTGATTTGCTTTTTAGGTTAGCTACAGGAAGCCAATAGTTCGAGAAAAGAAATGCTACAATACTTAGTATGAATACAACAAAAGAAAGCGGTCTCAGTATCCGTTTCAACGAGATACCAGCAGATTTAAATGCGACTAATTCATAGTTTTCTCCAAGGTTGCCAAAAGTCATTAAGGACGACAAAAGTATAGATAATGGTAAAGCCATTGGAACTAAGCTTGCTGCAACATAAATTAACAATTTTGCAAAAACGGAGAATTCGATTCCCTTGCCAACTAGGTCGTCGATATATTTCCATAGAAACTGCATGAGCAGTACGAAAATGGAAATGAAAAATGTCGCTATAAATGGCGACATAAATGATTTTAATATAAATTTAGAAGAGGTCTTCAACGGCGAATTTTGGGGCTAGCGTTTCTCTTTTAGGTTTATTTATGAGCCAATTGCATGGAGGAGACTGTTGACTTGACTTTCCCAAAGTAATTGGGATTCTTCAACCTCATCTTCTTCAGCAAAGTCTGTTATTATCAAAGAAACATCATTTGTTAGGTCATCGGTTTCTAGTTTAAATTCAAAAAACGTGTCTTCTTCTTCGTCCTCTTCCCACTTAAATCGAATGTGTTTATCTGTTTTTTTATTCACAAGTACAGCTGTTTCTTCTGAACCATCCCAAATAAAAACAAACCTTTTCCCTCTTGAATTTACATTGTCCGCAAACCATTCGGATAGTCCTGATGGAGTTGAAAGAAACTTGTAAAGCATCTTTGGAGAAGCCTTCACAACAAATTCTAAAATAAATTCTACTTTATCTGACATAACTTATTTCTTTGTAAAACTGAAAATTAAGCACTTTATGATGATTTAACAATATTCTAATTACCTAAGAAAGTTGTTTTTAAGAATGTTCAGCTATGATTTTAGCCCATTTGTAGTCTAAAACCTAACTCTTAGGATACAAATATCATCTATTTGCTCTTCGTTAACTGTCCATTCTTTGAGTGACTGATCTAAGTTCTTATTAAAGTCTATTGCAGACTTTTTTGCTGAATCATGAATGATTTGTTTAAAAGCTTTTGATTTTAATTTTTTTCCTCGCTCTCCTCCAAACTGGTCAACGTAACCATCTGAAAATAGAAAGATTTGGTCATTGATCTCTATTTTAATTTTGTGGGTTCTAAAAGCGGTTCGTTTGATGAACTTTCCTATCGGTTGGCGATTTGCTTTGTACTCAATAAATGCATCGTTCCGCAGAATGTAAAGCGGATTGAAAGCACCAGCATAAAGTAATTCATCCTTATAATTCCACCTGCAAAATGCAATGTCCATTCCATCGTTTACAACGTTATGCGTTTTGTTAAATGTATGCTCTACCAAAATGGTTAAGTTGTCTAAAATTTCACCAGGGTCAGTCAATTTTAATTCGTTTATGCATTTGTTTAACGCGTTGTGGCCGACTACACTAACTAAAGCTCCCGGTACACCATGGCCGGTGCAGTCGGAAATGGCAAAGTAAACGTATCCCGGTGTTGTTTCAACCCAATAAAAATCGCCCGAAACGATATCCTTTGGTCTAAAATAGATACTAAAGTCATCAAAAATTGACTCCATTAGTTTGTTTGATGGTAGGATAGCATCCTGCAATCGTTGGGCATAATTAATACTCTGAATAATCTCTTTATTTTGGGATGCCAATTGAGCATTCTGGGTTAGAACTTCTTGTGTTCTAATTTTCACTTCTCGTTCTAGTGTTTCTGTCTGTTCGTTTTTAAATTGATTTAGTTGCTCCAAGTTTTCTACTGAAGTTTGTTCTGCAATTAATTTGTCGTTTTGAGTTTTTCTATATCGAGATGCTAATGACATGGATAGAAATGATATTTCAATAGCCGATGCTATTTTTAATGAATTAGTAGCTAAAAATTCGCTCTCAATTATGTTTACATTACTTAATATGAACGATATAGCCCCAAGCCATAAAAATAAAAAAGCTAAAGTGATTTCAATTCCGGGGTAATAACCTGATTTATAGCGTTGGTAAATTCCAACAAAGAAAAAGGTTGTAATTAGAAAGGAAATTCCATTTAGTAAAGGAAATGTAATTTCGTAAAAGAACCCTTTTGTAAAGCTTGTTACTAAAAAAACACAAACGAGACCGAAAAAGAATTTGTAGAGGTTTGTGAACCACTTCTTTTCTTGATGAAATTCTAAAAATTGGTTAGCATATGCGAGCAAAGAGATCATTGAAATAGCAGCAAAGATTAGGATAGAATGATTGCCAAGGTAACTTGAGTTAGGCCAAAGAAATTCAAAAGAGAAACCATCTAATGAGAGTTGAAACAGTCCTAAAATTGATACATAGCTGATAAAATAGAAATAAATTTTCTCTCTTAAAGCAATACCAAAGAATGTAAACAAAAGCACAACCAACGTGATGAAACCGTAAAAGAAACCGAGAAAAAAGTTTTCTTTAGAGACAAATTCTGTAAATCCTTCGTTACTCCAAAATTTCATTGGTAGCTTAAGTATCTCCCCATCACTTTTGGCACGAACAAAGAGGGTGTATTTGGCACTTGAATTAAATGTTAAGGGAAATACAAATTTCCGATATTTATATGGCCTTTTATCGAAAACGAAGTCATCACCTGCATGGTATTCTTTAATTATATCTCCTTTCTTGTTGACCAAATAAACGTCTATTTCATTGGTAAGTGGGCGCCCTAATTCTACTATGAATTTTTTTTCGATAGTGTCTGTATTTTCTACATTTAGCTCCATCCAAAATGCAGAAGTAGTGAAGTCCATGAAAGGAATATCTGACTTGTCTTGAAAAGCATTTTCTTGCCCCGAAATACCATATTTCAGCACTTCATTTATGGATAGACTGTCTTTAGGTGTTTCTAATATCCAAGCATGATGTCCCAGATGTTCAGAAACTCCGATAGATGGTAAGCTTATAAAGTTTTGTGCCACCGAAGCAGATGATACTGTAAGGCTAATTAAAAATATTAGGATGTTTTTATTGAGCACAAATCAAAAGTAAGTCTTAAAAAGTATTCTCCACATTAATTTTGAATTACAATTCAATTCTTTCAAATAACTTCGCGAACTTTCAGTGCCTTTTCAGGTTTACTATTGTACTATATGATTGGATTTAAATTTACAGAATTTTCGGCAGAAGAAAAAAATGAAACGCCTTTTGAGCGTTTACTTAAAATTTTCTTAGAGTTAATGACACATACTTCAGGAGACTTTGAAGAGAGCATGTCTTGGTTAAAAGAGCTTGACGATGAGCATGGCTTAACAACTCCTGAATATACTTTGGAGGATTTTAGAAAAGATTTGGAGGAGGAACGTTACATTAAAATAGATCAAAATAATGAAACGGGGTTAACCGAGAAGTCGGAGCAACTTATACGAAAAAAAGCTTTGGAGCATATTTTTGGAAGGCTCAAAAAAGGTGGAAAGGGTGATCACAAGACAAAGTCTATTGGACAGGGCGGAGAGGCTAGTGCTGATCGAAGGCCCTATCAATTTGGAGATACATTAGAGCAAATTGCATTTACCGAGTCGTTCAAAAATGCTCAAATAAATAATGGAATTGATAATTTTCAGATGACTGAAAGGGATTTAGAAGTTACTGAGAATTTTTATGCGACTCAGATGTCAACGGTTTTGATGATTGATATTTCGCATTCAATGATTTTATATGGGGAAGACAGAATAACTCCGGCTAAAAAAGTAGCTATGGCATTAGCTGAGTTGATTACAACTAAATATCCAAAAGACAGTTTAGACATAGTAGTTTTTGGAAATGATGCATGGGAGGTCAAAATTAAAGATTTACCGTATTTGTCAGTTGGTCCATACCACACTAACACTGTAGCAGGTCTGGAATTGGCGATGGATTTATTACGTCGCCGTAAAAATGCTAACCGTCAAATATTTATGATAACTGATGGCAAACCGACTTGTATCATTGAAAACGGAGAGTATTATCAAAATTCATGGGGACAAGATCCCAAAATATTAAACCGTACCATAAATTTAGGAATTCAATGCAGGAAGTTGAACATTCCGATAACAACATTTATGATAGCGAAGGATCCTTACCTGCAAAAGTTTGTAGAAGAATTTACAGAAGCAAATCAAGGCAAGGCATTTTATTCCGATCTAAGTGGGTTGGGCAATTTCATATTTAACGATTACGAAAAAAATAAAAGAAAAAGAGTTTAAGAAATGAATATACAGCATATTAGATCATTTGGAGAGTTAAAGGCAGAAGGATATAAAAGTAAATCTATCAAGGATGAGCTTCGAGACAACCTCATTGAAAAAATTAAGCGAAATGAAAATGTATTTAAGGGAATTTACGGATATGAAGATACTGTAATCCCAAACATTGAGCGTGCAATTTTATCACGGCATAGTATTAATTTACTAGGATTGAGAGGACAGGCTAAAACGCGAATAGCGCGATTAATGACACAGTTGATGGATGAATTTATTCCAATAGTAGCTGGTAGCGAAGTAAATGACGATCCGTTTGCTCCGGTTTCATATTTTGGTCAGAATTTAGTAAAAGAAAAGGGAGACGATACACCTATTTCTTGGGTTCATAGAGATGAGCGATATGTTGAGAAATTAGCAACTCCAGATGTCTCAATAGCCGATCTAATTGGAGATGTTGATCCAATAAAAGCCGCGAATATGAAGTTGGATTATTCTGATCCAAGAGTAATCCATTTTGGATTAATACCAAGAGCGAATAGAAGTCTCTTTGTGATTAATGAATTGCCTGATTTGCAGGCTAGAATACAAGTAGCATTGTTTAATATTTTGCAAGAAGGGGACATTCAAATAAGAGGCTTCCAATTTAGGTTCCCACTTGATATTCAGTTTATGTTTACTGCAAACCCTGAAGATTATACAAATCGAGGTTCTATTATTACACCTTTAAAGGATCGAATTCAGAGTCAAATTATGACTCATTATCCAAAGACCATAGCGTTAGCTAAAACCATTACCCAAAGTGAAGCAAAGATTTCTGATTTTCAAAAAGATGCGATCACTATACCTGAGATAGTAAAAGATTTATTGGAACAAATATCATTTGAAGCAAGAGAAAGTGAATTTGTAGATGAAAAATCGGGAGTTTCAGCAAGGCTTTCAATTTCAGCTTATGAAACACTGATGAGTGCTGCTGAAAGACGGATGTTGAAAAGCGGAGACAGCAAAACAACTGTCCGAATTAGTGACCTTATGGCGGTAATACCTGCTATAATTGGTAAAATTGAAATGGTTTATGAAGGTGAGCAAGAAGGAGCTGTTAATGTTAGCTATGCATTAATTCGTTCGGCTATTAGAACGCAATCTTTAACCTTTTTTCCTGAACTAAAAGATCTAAAGAAGTTAAAAAATAATTCTTCTGAGACCTATAATTCAGTTATAAATTGGTTTTCTTCGAATGAATTAAATTTATTGAACGACCTTTCTGAAGAGAAATTCTATCAGGAATTAGATCAAGTGGAAAATTTAAAAAGTTTAATAAACGAAAAGTTTAATACTTTGCCGGAGGACGGCATGTACTTAATGATGGAGTACTTATTGCACGCTCTTTCTGAGTATTCTTACCTAAGTAAAACACAGTTGGAAAAAAGTTTTCAGTTTGGTGATTTATTGAGCTCAATGTTTTCCGGAGATATTGACTAATAGATTAGGAGAGGCTATAGTTTTCTCGAAAAAGTTACATCACATTTAGTAAATATTTATTGGTATGAAAAAGTACATTGCTATTCTCAGTTTTTTAAGTATATCTCTTAGCCTAATTGCTTGTAAGCCTCCGAAAAAACAAAAAAACTATAAGCTGGAAGTAATCTCAGATGCACAAATTAAAAAAGAAAAATTAGCAATTGCCTATTTTGCGAGCGGATGTTTTTGGTGCGTAGAGGCTGTATTTGAATCTGTAAAAGGAGTCAAAGAAGCTGTTTCAGGTTACTCAGGAGGAGAAAAAAAAAATCCTGCGTACAGAGAGATTAGCAGTGGATTGCTGAAGCATGCTGAAGCAGTCAAGGTTATTTACGACCCTCTACAAATCGATTTTCAAACGCTAGTAAATGTATTTTTTGGATCTCATGATCCTACTACATTAAATCGACAAGGGCCAGATGCAGGTCCTCAGTATCGGTCTATAGCATTTTACCAAACGGATGAAGAAAAATTAATCATTGAAAGTGCAATTTCTGAACTTACCCAAAAAGCCGACTATAGTAAAAAGATTATTACAGAGGTGACTATTTTTGATAAATTTTGGGAAGCTGAGGAATATCACCAGGATTATGAGCGAAGAAATCCAAATGTATCTTATGTCCAAGCTGTTTCAGTTCCTAGATTAAACAATTTCAAAAGTAAATTTCCGGAGCTGCTGAAAGAGAATCATTAAATAAAAGTCACTTTTCTTTTACCCTAATTCGGTCTTTCCCTTTAAATTCAGGCGATTGAATAGAGATTACCTGAAACTTCTCCATGGTCTTAACTTTTATGGAGTGGATCGTATTTGGTGGGATTACAATTAAGTCTCCCGCTTTAATTTCGAGCGTACTATCACCCAATCTCATTACTGCAGATCCACTTATGACATATAAATTTTCAGTATGCCAGGAGTGGTAGTGAGGTTTCACTTTATCTGTAACAGATATTAAAAAGGTGCTACAATTGCTATCGGATGAAATTGGGATTACATTTTTAGACCAAAATCCCAAATCATCGAGGGTTTGTAATACTTCAATTCTCTTTTGAGAGAATGAACTTAAAGAGTGTAAAATAGTTAGGAAAAGAAATATGTTTTTAACGACGTTCATAGTATGAAATTAATAGAAAGTTTTAATAAAACTTGGTATTTTGAAAGTTAAAACCGTTTATTAACTCTTTCGCTGTCATTTTTCGTTTTCCCTCTAGCTGACAGTCTAAAATTTCTAAATCGTAAGTTTCTGTGCCCACAAACAATCTTCTATCACTTACCTTCATTTCCCCTTCAGCCATTGAGCTTTCTTCGAGAACAGAGATACTAAAAATCTTAAAGTTTAGCTCTTTTTGATCATCGGTAAAAGTGATTCTTGTCCAAGCAGTAGGGTACGGACTCAAACCTCTTATTTGACGATTTATTAATTTAGAAGGTGTTTTCCAATTAATCCTGCAATCTTCTTTAAATATTTTTGGTGCCTCATTGGATTCACTTTCTGGCTGTGCGACAGTAGAAATGTTGTTTTGTTGAATAGCACTAACCGTTTTAACAACCAAACGCCCCCCGGCTGTCATTAATTTGCTGTGCAGACTCCCTGCTGTTTCATTAGAAGTAATTTCTACCTTTTCTTGCAGAATAATATCCCCTGTATCAATTTGATGTTTTAAGAAGAAGGTCGTTACTCCTGTTTCCTGCTCACCATTTATGATTGCCCAATTAATAGGTGCAGCACCTCTATAATTTGGAAGTAATGAAGCATGTAGATTGAAGGTTCCGAGGGAAGGCATATTCCAAACAGACTCTGGTAGCATTCTAAAAGCGACTACAATCTGCAAATTGGCTTTGTAAGAAGCTAACTCGTCTAAAAATATTTCATTTTTCAGATTGGTTGGCTGTAAAATAGGAATACCTTTAAGTAAAGCATAGTTTTTTACAGCAGAGGTGTTTATTTTCTGCCCTCTACCGGATCTTCGATCCGGTGCAGTAACAACAGCAACAACATTATTATTGGCTGCAACTAAAGCGTCCAAGCTTTCAACTGCAAAATCGGGTGTGCCGATGAATATAATTCTTAGATCGTGCTGTTTTTCCATTTCCCCCATTTTAGATATAAAATTGCTAGTAATCCCATAATACCGAAGTATATAAATTCCGTACTCCAGACAATTGTAAGCGGTTGGTTGTACTTTATTGCAAACAAGTATGCTGTTGTTAAGTATATACTAATACTTGTAAACTCTATGCCTAAAGTAACCAATGTTTTTCCGGTGCCGGTAACCGATGAAAATACAATGAATGCAATGCTAAAGAATAACATTGCGCCGCAAATAATTGGTAAGAGATCCATAGAGCCGGTTATAAGGGTTAAATTAGTTGTGTAAACACTAATAATTTGTTTTGGGAGTAATAGTAAAAATGGTACAAAAATAGCAGTCGTAGAGACGCTAAGGGCTACAATTCGACGTATTAGTAGCGTTACCTCATTTACTCTGTTTTCTCCCATTAAGTTCGACACGAGTGTGCTTGCAGCTGAGCTGAATCCGAATAAGGGAATCATTACTACCATGTAAATACTCCTAATGATATGTGAAATTGCTAACTCTTGTTCTCCAATTTGCTCTATGATCATAAAAAAGCTAAGCCAAGTGCTCAATGCCATAAAATTCTGGAGCATTATTGGTCCAGCTATTTTTAATATTCTAGCCTGTTTCTTAAGATTAAAATTGAAATCTTCTAGGAGTCTGTATTTCCTAATGTCAGTTTTAACTTTCATGTAATACACAAAGTAGAGTAGTGCTACAATTTCGGAAATTACAGATGCTAAGGCAGCTCCTTTTATACCCATTTCGGGTAGCCCAAATTTCCCAAAGATTAAAATGTAATCTAACACCACGTTCACCATTGCTTGAATGAAAGTGGCATTTATAAGTACTTTTGTTTTGGTAATACCTGTGTAAAATGCTATAAATAAGAAATTTATTAAGGCGAAGAATAGCCCATATGCCCTAACTTGTAAAAAATCGATAGAGGCTTGAAGAATGTTCTCAGAGGCAACAATAGCCCCTAAGATTGGAGTAGAAAACAGTTTAACAAAAACAAAGAGTAGAACTGAAGCAGGAATTAAAAAATAGAGGCCCGCATTAAAAAGACTTCCTATTTCCTGATAGTTTTCTTCCCCGTTTCTTCTCCCTATAATGATCTGACAACCAATGGTAAAACCTAGGCCAACCATCATTAACACCATATAGAATATACCTGCGTTACCGGCTGCGCCCAATTCTACCATACCGTAACGACCTAGAAAGGCAGTGTCGGTAACATTTACAATGTTTTGAGCTACTCCGCTTAAGATGATTGGATACGATACAGTCCAAATGTTTTTGTAAGAAATGGCTTTTTTCATTCTTCGATGTAAAGAACTAGCCCTTTCAAATACTCACCTTCCGGATGAAAAATTGAAACTGGATGGTCCGCGGGTTGTGATAAATGATGCAGTACTCTTACATTTCTTCTTGCTTCAATTGCAGCAGCCATAATTGTATTTTCAAACAATTTTCGATCCACTACCTGGCTGCAGGAAAAGGTGAATAATATTCCTCCTTTTTTAATCATGGAAAATGCTTTGGCATTAAGTCTTTTATAACCCTGAACCGCTTTGTGTTGAGCACTCTTACTTTTCGCGTATGCAGGAGGATCCAATATAATTGTATCGTAAGTTTCTTCGGTTTCGTTTAAGAACTTCAGTGTATCTTTTGCAAAACTTTGATGGTTTTTGACTTTACCGAAATTGATTTCTACATTTCTATCCGCCAAAACTATTGCTTTTGCTGA
>Ga0307998_1001295_pt1 | contig 13452 bp, 15 predicted proteins | sample Davwhametageno37_FD_203147 | JGI IMG/M metagenome (GOLD analysis project Ga0307998, IMG submission 203147) | Marine microbial communities from Davis Island wharf, Antarctic Ocean - #37 | ecosystem: Environmental > Aquatic > Marine > Unclassified | place: Antarctic Ocean: Davis Island wharf... | reverse complement strand
AATTGCCAACAATAAATACTTTAGTTTTGCCGACGAAGGCCTACTTTAATATGCTGTTAGTTTACGTACAAAAAATTACTCCAAGAAACCGGTATGTTTTTAAAACTATTTTTAAAAGCTACCTCCCTGTTGATTATACGTTAACCTCAAACATTGAAAAGTTTAAGGAATGGGATCGCCCAAAATTCTCTTATCTCTCAAGATCCATAGGGGATGGATTAAATTTTACTTCTGCTGGATTGTTAGAGCAAGTTGGAATAGCTGAGCAGTCCTTGCCTTCAAAGTTGTATTTAAATACACCAACTATTTTCCCGGTTCGAAGCGAGATCCTTCCTTTTGATGTTTTTGCAGCTACTTTTTATATGTTGAGTCGTTACGAGGAGTACTTGCCTCACATGCGAGATCATTATGATCGGTTTATGGCCAAAGATAGTTTGGCGGCGAAAGAAGGATTTTTACAAGTTGCTGTTGTTGATCGTTGGATGCTTTTGTTGAAGGGAGTTTTACAAAAGCAATTCTCAGAACTTAAATTTTCTGAAAGGAAGTACGATTATATTCCAACTTTAGACGTAGACAATGCATATGCATATAAGCACAAAGGGCTTTTACGGACTATTGGGAGCTTAGGAAAGACACTGCTGACATTTGACTTTGCTAAGTTAGGAAGCCAGTTTCAAGTGCTTTTTGGTGTTAAAAAAGACCCCTTTGATACATACGATTATCAGTTGGCGTTTCAACGTAAGTTTAATTATAAAGCCATTTACTTTATTTTAATTGGTGATTATGGCTTAAATGATAAGAATTTATCTTTTGAAAATAGATATTTTAAGAGTTTGATAAAGTCTATTTCTGACTATGCTTATCTAGGCATACATCCTTCTTTTGGTTCTAACAAGCAGCGATCTAAGCTACCAGTAGAAATTAATCGTTTAAAAGAGATCATCAAAACAGATGTTAAACGCAGTAGGCAGCATTTCTTGAAGCTGAGCTTGCCAGAAACGTATAGAAATTTATTAGAAGCGGACATTGAAGAAGATTACACCATGGGCTTTGCTTCTGAGTTGGGCTTTAGAGCAGGAACTTGCACCCCTTATCCTTTTTATGATTTGGACGGAGAAGTAGAGTGTAAGTTAACTGTATTTCCTTTTCACGTAATGGAAGCTACGCTCAAATACTATTTGAATCTTTCGCCAGAACAGGCTATTTCTCAGAGCAAGCAAATTATAGATGAAGTAAAAGCTGTAGAAGGTACATTCATTAGCCTTTGGCACAACGAAAGTTTGAGTAACGAAGGAGAGTGGGCGGGTTGGCGAACAGTGTATGAAAAGGTAGTAGAATATGCCATTTCAATGAAAGATTAAAGACCTTAAAAACTTAACTTTGTACATCAAAAATATCAATTATGCCAAACGTTCGTATTCTTTCGGAAGAAAATAATTCTGTTTTCAATCAATTTTTATCGGAAATAAGAGATCATAACATTCAAAAAGATCGTTTACGTTTTCGGAGGAATTTAGAACGTTGCGGCGAAATTTTTGCTTACGAAATTTCGAAAGAATTGGAATATGCTAAAACAGAAGTTACAACTCCTCTAGGTGTTTCTGAAGATATGCTACTTTCAGATCAACCTATATTAATTACAATTTTGCGAGCTGGTTTGCCAATGCATCAAGGTTTGTTAAATACATTGGATAAAGCAGGAAACGGGTATATTTCTGCTTATAGAAAGCACCATAAAGATGGTACATTTGATATTGAATTAGAATATTTAGCCTGCCCTTCTATTGAGGAAAAAACGATTATACTTTCCGATCCTATGCTGGCAACCGGCTCTTCCATGGTGCTTGCGTATAAAGCCTTATTGGAAAAAGGAAATCCTAAACACTGTCACATAGTGTCTCTAATTTCAAGTGCTGAAGGGTTGGAGTTTACCAAGAAGGATATGCCACCTAATTGCACCATTTGGATTGGAGCAGTAGATCAGGAAATGACAGCTCAGTCTTATATTGTCCCGGGCTTAGGTGATGCAGGTGACCTAGCCTTCGGACCGAAAGAGTAAGAGTGCTCGAGTTCTCAAAAATTTTTGGCTTACTCGTATTTAGCACACTAAAATTCTTTTTTGCACCAAGCATGGCGCTCCTAGATGGTCACGGAATTTTAGAAACTATTTTAATCCACGTTTCTGGAGGTTACATTGGGTTTGTACTTTTCTTTTTTGCAGGTAAATTTATTGTTTCATGGTGGCGTAGTATTTTTAAACCCAAAAAGAAAAAACTTTTTAATAAACGGAACCGACTTATAATTAAGATTAAATCCAAGTACGGATTGCTTGGAATTGCGGTTTTAACACCTTTGGTTTTAAGCATACCTTTTGGAGCAATATTGGCATCATATTATTTTCCAAGAGCACAAAAAACGTTGCCAGTTTTCTTTGCTTGTATCTTAATTTGGTCGTTCATATTAACCTCCGGTTGGAGTCTATTTTTTGATTCATGAAAAAATACAAACACCTCTTTTTTGATCTCGATCGCACACTTTGGGACTTTGATAAAAACTCCGAAGAAGCCATTGGAGATCTATATGAAAAGCACAGCTTACAATTGAAATTGGATGTCGATTTCAATGAATTCTTTCAAGAATATATTGGAATTAATCATGAGTTGTGGGCGGTTTACCGAATGGGGCGAATTACCAAAGATGAATTACGTTTGCAACGATTTCACAATACATTTAGAAGTTTTAATTATAATAATCCTGTTTTTGCGCTTTTATTTAATGACGATTATGTCGAGTTGTGTTCGTCGAAATCAAATTTAATTCCCGATTCTATTGAAGTTTTGGATTATTTGAAGCCGAATTATACAATGCACATTATTACAAACGGATTTGTTGAAGCGCAGCAAGTAAAAATGGATAACTGTGGTTTAGCGTGCTATTTTGATCAAATTATAGTCTCCGATGGATTGGGATACAGAAAACCAGATAAACGAATCTTTGACTATGCTTTCGAAAAGTCAGGGGCTACTGCCGGAAATAGTATTATGATAGGAGATGATTATGGATCTGATATATTAGGAGCAAAAGGAGTAGGAATGGATCAAATTTATTTTACTCAAGATCTTCAAAAAGAAGAAGAGGCAACTTTTGTTGTTGGTAGTTTGTTAGAAATTAAAAACATTTTTTAATGATGAGCGAATCAAATCTTCACAACATACCTTGGCTTACTGGCAATAGGCCATATCAATTTTTTGGTCCATGCAGTGCGGAAAGTCCTGAACAGTTGCGAGCAACAGCAGCTGGAATAAAAGAGCATTTTTCGAATGTTATATTTAGAGCAGGAATTTGGAAACCAAGAACCCGACCAAACACTTTTGAAGGAGTAGGTGAAGAAGGACTCAAATGGCTTGTAGACATAAAAGAAGAATACGGTTTTCAGGTAACAACAGAAGTGGCAAGCGCAGCGCATGTTGAAGCTTGCCTAAAGGCAGGAATAGATATATTGTGGATAGGAGCAAGAACAACGGTTAATCCTTTCTCTGTTCAGGCGATTGCAGATGCGTTACAAGGGACTGATATTCCAGTTTTTGTAAAAAACCCATTAAATCCTGATGTTTCTTTGTGGTCTGGAGCTGTAGAGCGAATTGCAAAGGCCGGAATTAATAAGTTAGGAGCAATTCATCGTGGATTCCATCTTGCAGACAACAAACCTTATCGCAACGCTCCTTCTTGGGACTTGGCGGTGCAGTTTAAAACGGACAACCCTGAAATTCCTTTGATCTGTGATGTGAGTCATATTACCGGAAACCCCGATTTAATTTCTCACGTGGCACAGCGAGCTTTAGATTTAGATATGGATGGGTTAATGGTCGAAACTCATTGCAATCCACAAAAAGCATTGAGCGACGCGAAGCAACAAATAACTCCTGTTCAACTCCAGGAGTTCTGGGGTAGTTTAATTTTTAAAAGTTCAGAGTCGAAAAATATAGAATTTCAAAATCAGTTAGAATTATTGCGGTCTAAGATTGACAGAATTGATGACTCTATCGTAGAATTATTATCTCAACGAATGAGTATTTCAGAAGAGATAGGAGTTTATAAAAAAGAAAATCAAGTTACGATTTTGCAATTGCAGCGATGGCAGGAGATATTAAAGCGTACTCTAAAGTCGGGAAAGACCTTGAATTTAAGCGATAAGTTTATTTCTAGCTTGTATTACGCTATTCATGAAGAATCAATTGATAAACAGACAAATAGTTAATATTTGAGCACGACAGAATTTATACCATATTATGCAGTAATATTTACTTCGAAATCGTCAAACCTTGAAGAATATGCAGAAATGGCTGTTGAAATGGAAATTTTGGCTAAATAGCAAGATGGCTTTATTGGAATAAACACCTAAAGGGACGAAGTCGGAATAACTGTTTCTTATTGGAGAGATATTGAATTTATAAAGGTTTTGAAAGAGAACCTATCTCATTTAGAAGCTCAGAAATTAGGTAAGAAAAAATGGTATGAGAGCTACTCAGTTAGAATTGGCAAAGTGGAGCGAGAATATTTCAAATAGAGGTTGTTGCGTTTTGCTAAATAAAAATATCATTCAGGAAATTTTGTGTGCCTGCGCATTTTATCAATTTCCTGCTTTGGATGAGAGTTAGGAGATGGTTTTGTAAGAATGCTTAAATAATACTACAACTTAGAATAAACTTATTGAAGCTGAATTTGGAGAATACACGAGTTTGATAGTTATCTGAGCTTTTAAGAAACCCTTGTAAACAATACTATAAACTACATGCAATTTGGGGCAAGGGGATTCAATTGAGAGCCTTGGTAATGGAAAGTACCGGCAACTTTTCTGTTCTGGCAATATACTTTTTTTGTTTTGCTTCTGTTAGGTGTGAAGTAAATTCAATCTAACAGAAAGTAGCTATTGGTAGAAATTCTTTGTTAAGTATCTAGGACATTAATAAAGGTGTAACGGACGACAATGAAACAATAAGTGAAGTAAATGATACGTTTGAGTTGTTCTATAATCCAGGTAAACGATTGGTGGATAAATAGCAAATTTTCTTTTTAGAATATATTCGATGAAAAATGGATGGCGACTTCATCACTCATTGTTAGCACAACTAAAACAAATCCAACGTTGCAGGTCTACTCCTAAAAATGCTGTTGTATAGGATTTTATATAAAACGGCTGAGAGATACAGAATAACTGTAATGCGCTTAAATATTTCTTCGATTTAGAAAATACCGCTATATTCGTTTAATAAATAACGCTAAATGGACATCAGGCAGTACGAAAATACAAATATTTATATCGTAAATGTGACTAAAGATACTGGGCCTGAAGTGTTTCAAGAGCTTCAAGTCTTTTTTAATAAAGCACTTGTTTCGAAAAAAGTAAAGCTATTGGGGCTTTTTGAGGTGTTCGAAGACTTTGAGAGTGTAAAGAAGTTTGTTCAGGGAATAGAAATCGATAACTCAAAGATTACGAAATTAGAAAAGTACGCAGTAGTGAGTAATAAAAGATGGTTGGAGCAAGTATTAGAATTTGAGAATAAGTTAGTCCCTAAAATTCCATTCAAATTTTTTAAAAGTGGCAATAAGCAAAAAGCCATTGACTGGTTGCTTACTTAAAAACGCTTGAATTTATTTAACCATAAGCTTAGTAGTATCTAAGCCGCCTTCGTGTGTTTTCTCGGTGCTAAGAGGTTTGACCTTTATAACAGTACTAGATTTGGGTATAATCTCCACAGGTTCAACAGGGAGGGGGGGCTCTAATGATTTACACGAAGCAAAAAGAGTGCAAGTCAAAAAAAGTAAACGGAAAAGTTTGTGTCGCATATTACCAGATACTTAAGATCTTTAAAAAGGTGAAGACCATTGGAGCAGAAATAAAAATACCATCAAAACGATCTAACACTCCTCCATGACCGGGTAATATTTTACCTGAATCTTTGATACCTAAACTCCTTTTAAATAAGGATTCAACCAAGTCTCCTAAAGAACCAAATATAACCACTATTAGCGCGATTGTCATCCAGGTTAAGGTGTCCAAGCCACAAAATATTTGGGAATTAATATATCCTAGGAGTAGTCCAAAAAACAATCCACCAAAAGTCCCCTCCCAAGTTTTTTTAGGTGAGATTCGCTCGAATAGCTTCGTCTTACCAAATTTTCTACCAACTAAATACGCTCCGGTATCGTTTGCCCAAAGCACAAAAAAGTATCCAATTAAGACTTCGTAATTATAGCTTGTTCCGAATTCATGGTTGTCGAAATATGAAATTTGATGCAACAAGGTGAATGGGACAGAAACATAAATAATGCCTAAAATAGTACATCCAATATTCGCGATGGGTTTCTTTCTGTTTCTAAATAGTTCCAACACAAAAACAAGAAAAATTAGCGGTACAATTAGGAACAGGGTATTGAAACTAAGGTTTGCTTGAAACGCAATAACAGAGGCTAAGAAAAACCCAAGCCCTCCTAGCACTCCAACGAGGGTTTGCGGTTTTACTTCACTTGTCTTAAAGAAATTATAAAACTCCCTCTGGCAAAGTAGAATAATTACAAAAAATAAAATAGATGATGCAAGTTCACTCTGATAAATAGCTCCAAGTAAAACAATTACAAATAGAACTCCGGTAAGAAGTCGCTCGTTAAAATTGCTCACAAATCATGTTTTGTTATCAGATGAGTAGCTTTTATTACATCATCAGGAGCAGAAAATATTTCTATCTCACCCACTGTTAAATGGGGGTGCATGGAGTCCATTTTATTCATTTCAGTAGTAGCGATGTCGTGATCTTCTAAAACCGCCCTCACAATCTCAGCTTTGTGCAATTGAGTAGTTGAATATATTTTAACCCAGTGTTTTGACATATATTAAAAGTAGAAAATTATTCTGCATTTTCCTCTTCAGGAGTCGCTTTTTCTTCTTCAGATTGCTTCTTATCTTCACTCTCAGTTGAATTTGCGCTTGTTTTGTTTTCTATATCAGAATTTTTTTCAGCTTTCTTCTCCTCGGCTTGTGCTTCTTCATTTTCTTCCATCAAGGTATCAACTCTACTTTTCTGGCCAAAAGAACGTTCTCCGAAAATTGCTTCTAAGTCATCTTTGTAAATTACCTCTTTTTCTAAAAGCTTTTGAGCTAAAAGAGCCAATTTATCCTTATTACTTGCAAGAATTGCCTTCGTTCTAACGTAAGCTTCCTCAATCATCTTGCTTACCTCTTCATCGATAATCTGACCAGTTTTCTCGCTATAAGGCTTACTAAAGCTATACTCACTCTGACCTGAAGAGTCGTAAAAACTGACGTTACCAATCTTATCATTTAAGCCATAAACAGTAACCATTGCATAAGCCTGCTTCGTAACTTTCTCCAAATCACTCAAAGCACCTGTTGAAACTTTTCCAAAAGCAATCTCTTCTGCAGCTCTTCCACCTAACGCAGCGCACATTTCATCAAGCATTTGCTCTTTGGTTGTAATTTGTCTTTCCTCCGGTAAATACCAAGCAGCACCCAAAGAACGACCTCTAGGAACGATTGTAACTTTTACCAAAGGGTTTGCATATTTAGTAAGCCAACTAACAGCAGCATGTCCGGCTTCGTGAAATGCAATAACTTCTTTTTCTTCAGCAGTAATTATTTTGTTCTTTTTCTCTAATCCACCTATTATACGATCAATGGCATCTAGGAAATCTTGGTGTCCAATTTTCTTCTTCTTTCTTCTCGCTGCAATTAAAGCTGCCTCATTACAAATGTTTGCAATGTCTGCTCCGGAGAAACCTGGAGTTTGTTTTCCTAAAAATTGAAGATCAACGGTATCATCTGTTTTCAAAGGTTTTTCGTGAACCTTAAATATTTCGATTCTTTCATTCAAATCAGGTAAGTCAACACTTATCTGACGATCAAAACGACCTGGACGTAGCAATGCTTTGTCTAAGACTTCTGCACGGTTTGTTGCCGCCAATAGAATTACTCCACTATTGGTTCCAAAACCGTCCATCTCGGTTAGTAACTGATTCAAGGTGTTTTCCCTTTCGTCGTTTCCACCTTGAGCCATATTTTTACCCCTAGCTCGTCCAATCGCATCTATTTCATCAATAAACACAATAGCGGGTGATTTTTCTTTTGCTTGTTTGAATAAATCTCGCACTCTAGAAGCTCCAACACCGACAAACATCTCTACAAAGTCAGAACCTGATAGGCTGAAAAATGGAACTTGAGCTTCTCCAGCAACAGCTTTTGCCAACAAAGTTTTACCTGTTCCTGGGGGGCCTACTAATAAGGCTCCCTTCGGAATCTTTGCCCCAAGCTCCGTGTACCGTTCCGGATTTTTCAGAAATTCAACAATTTCCTCAATTTCAACTTTTGCTTCAGCTAAACCTGCGACATCTTTAAATGAAACTTTAACGTTCTTGGTTTTATCAAATAATGTTGCTTTGGACTTTCCAATGTTGAAAAGTTGTCCACCGGCACCACCGGCACCGCCTCCCATGCGTTTCATAATAAATATCCAAAACCCAACTAAGATGGCAATTGGAAGCAGCCAACCAATTAAATCTCCTGCCCAATTTGTTCTTGTCTCATAATCCACTGCAACCCTTTCCTCTTCAGACTTTCCTTCTTGAACTCTGTCTAGGTCGTCATTAAATTGCTCTATTGTTCCTATTTTTAAGTAGTATTGAGCTGTTCTACCTCCAATATTGCCGCTGCTTTTTTCTTTTACGGCTTTGTGTTTCTCAAGTTCGAGTGCTTCCGACTTTATAAAAATGTCAACTCTAGACTCTCCATTCGTCGTCACCACTAAAAGCCGCTCAACTTCATCGGTTCTCAGCATTTCATTCACAAAATTATTCCAAGTAGTTCGCTTTTCGCCACCACCCATCTGGAACAGCTGAAGACCTAGTAGAAGGGCTCCAATGATTCCGTAAATCCAGTAAAAGTTAAATTGTTTTTTGTCCCCTTTCTTTGGGCTCCCTTTTTGAGGTGAAGGTGCACCTTTTTTGTTTTTATTCTCCATGTTGTATTTTAATACTCTGCTCGTATTTCTTTTATCTTAGCGTCAGCCCAAAGTTCTTCTATGTTGAAAAATTCTCTTTTTTCAGATTGAAAAATATGTGCTACCACATTTACATAATCTACTAACACCCATTCTAGGTTTTCTGTTCCCTCCACATGCCAAGCTTTTTCGCCACAAGCTTCACGCACTTCTTTTTCGATGGAATCTGCTATTGCTCCAACCTGAGTTGTGGAGTTTGCTTCGCAAACCACATAGTAGTCTGTAACGGCCCCATCTAGTCCCCTAAGATCAAGTGTTACAATATTTTCGCCTTTTTTTTCTTGAATTCCTTTGACAATTAATTCTGCCAATTCGTCTGCATTTAACTGCTTTTTTGCTTCCGCCATATAATTTTATCCTGTAGAGAAGTAAAAATAAGAATTTAAACCCTCAAAATTTTGTTTCTTTGTAGGCTAAATGCCCTTAAAGTAAATGGATTCGAGCGATTTTAATTTCAAATTTACCCGTCTAAGTTCACTACAATCAACCAATATTTATGCCCTTGAATTACTCCGTCACAAAAAAGACGTTACAGGTACAGTAATTGTATCGGATTTTCAAACAAAGGGTAAGGGACAACACGGTAAAATTTGGGAATCTAAAAAAGGTAAAAACCTTCAGTTCAGTATAATAATATCTCCTAAGCTTGCGGTTGAAAAGCAGTTTGAGTTGAGTCAATTGGTTGCAATTTGCCTTCGTCAGTGGTTAGACAGTATGTCAGTAACTGAAGTCCAAATAAAGTGGCCGAATGACATTTTGGTTAATGGAAAAAAAATTGCTGGGGTGTTGATTGAAAATAGCATTCAAGGTCAAGAAATAAGCCATTCTGTAATCGGAATAGGATTGAATGTAAATCAGGTTGGGTTCAGTATGTTTTCAAGATTAGCTACTTCTTTGAAAAATGAGTTAAATGAACATGTTGATAGGGACCTAGCGTTGACTAGTTTTCTAAAAATCTTTAAGTTAAAATTTTTGAAATATAAATCAGGACAATTGGACGTAGGTCAAAACTATTTAACCTATCTATTTGGACTGGGAACACCACAAAGGTATGCAGATGACCAAGGTGAGTTCTTAGGCGTGATATTAGGCGTTCAGCCAAACGGAAAACTGCAAGTAAACAAAAATGGAAAATTGAAGAGCTATGATATCAAGCAGCTTCAATTTTTAGATTAAAGTCTCGTTTCTGCAGCTTTACTCACTAAAAAATTAAAGAAGTTGGTCAGCGGTTTTTCAACCATCATCTTCATGAATGGATTTATGTCTCCGTTAAAGATGATGCTGATTTCTGTTTGACGGTTAGCTTCTTCTTTTAGGTTAATGTCTAAGTCGAAAGTAAAAGGGACCTTTCCAAATGAAGAAACTTTCATGTGATGCGGTGGGTTAGTGGTCTCTTTCTTTAAACCAATTCGCGCCATTCCTTTAATAGTGAATTCACATTGGTCCTCGGTTGACTCCCATTTATCTATCTTTCCTTCAGGCATCAACTTCTCAAAGTTGTTCATGTCGTTAAGAAAAGCAAAAATTTGCTCGGGACTATTTGGAGAAATTTTCTTTTCGGTCTCTATTGTAGTCATAGTTGTACGTTCCAATTAGCTGGGTCTTCTCTCCAGCTTTTTAATGAGATAATATCTTCGGCATTAATATAGCCCTCTTCAGCGGCAACATCAATCATTGAGTTGTAGTCGCTAAGAGTGTATAATGGGCAACTGTATTTTTTAAAATTGTTAGCTGCTGTTTCAAATCCGTAACTAAAAATGGCAACCATTCCCGCTACTTGGCACCCTTTTTCTCTCAAAGCCTCCACAGCTCTTAAGCTGCTCATTCCTGTCGATATTAAGTCTTCAATAACGACAACTCTTTGTCCTGCTTGAACGGCCCCTTCAACCATGTTTTGCAAACCATGTTCTTTGGTAGAGGAGCGAACGTAGATTAAAGGTAGTTCCATTTCTTGGGCAATTAAAGCAGCTTGTGCAATACCTCCGGTTGCTACGCCCGCTATAACGTCTATTTCTCCAAATTCTTTTTGAATTGTCTCTACATACTTTTGACGTATGAAAGTTCTCACTTTAGGATAAGAAAGTGTTTTTCTGTTGTCGCAATAAATTGGAGACTTCCATCCCGATGCCCACGTAAAAGGTTGAATCTTATTAAGTTCAATAGCTTTTATTTGCAGCAGACATTCTGCTACATTTTTCGCCGTTTCTTTGGTAATTTGCATACGTGCAAATGTATCAAGTTTTTATTGACGAGCATTCGATTTTTATCGGAGAACAGCGAAAAAGTAATCAACAATTCGATTCTGTTTTTGAATTGAACGAGCCCTATGTTGAAGACCTAAGATTTATCGTAGAATGGTTGTTGAAAGAGAAAGAATCTGTTCAAAACATATTTTTAATTTCCAAAAATACAGAGAGTCTTTGGTTACTTTTTCAAGGTCAGTTTACATTAATTTCTGCAGCTGGAGGTAAAGTTAGAAATGCAAAAGGTGAACTTCTTTTTATTCATAGACTTGGCAAGTGGGATTTACCAAAAGGGAAAATGGAAGTAGGAGAAACACCCGAACAATCAGCTGTTAGAGAAGTAGAAGAAGAGTGCGGCATTACCAACCTGAGTATAGGGGAGAGATTATCTAATACATTTCATATATATGCTCAAAAGGATAAGCTTTTTTTGAAAACTACTTTTTGGTTTAGAATGGATTATTCAGGAAATGAGCAGTTAATTCCTCAAAAAGAAGAAGCGATAGAAAAAGCAGTATGGGTGGATCCTTCTAACTTGTCTGAACAACTTTCAAACACATACAATAGTTTGGCAGGTATCATTTCTGAAAGCTGTTAATAATTGTTGCATTTTATTATATCTAAATAATGTCAAAAAATCGACACTAACAGTTTACTGATTTCGCTAATTTTAGATTCCAAATAATTTCATATGAAAAAAATTGCTATCACCATTTCAATTTTCTTACTTGTAATTGTTTCAGTAGCGAGTGTCGGGGAGCCAAAATTTGATCACTCACCTTGGAACAAGTTACTGCAAAAGCATGTTTCTTCACAAGGAAATGTAAATTATGATGATTTTACGAGAAACGTTGCTGCACTGGATTTATACTTAAGTTCACTTTCTGTTACAAAGCCGGGCTCAGATTGGCCTAGAAATGAGGTTATCGCATACTGGATAAACGCTTACAACGCATTTACAGTAAAGCTTATGTTAAACAACTATCCCCTCAAATCAATTATGAATGTTAGTGGAGGTAAAGCTTGGGATTTAAAATTTATTGAGATTAAGGGAGAAAAATATTCTCTGAATAATATAGAGCATGACATTCTTCGTAAAAAATACGCTGACCCAAGAATTCATTTTGCTGTAAACTGTGCTTCAGTTTCCTGTCCCAAGCTTTCGAATACGGCATTCTTTGCAGACGGACTAAATGAAAAGCTAGAAAATGCAGCGAAAGAATTTATTAATAATTCATTAAAAAACATGATTTGTGCAAGTAATGCAGAAGTATCAAGTTTATTTTTTTGGTACAAAGATGACTTTACGAAAAACGGAAGTTTGGCAGATTATTTAAATAGGTACTCTACAACAAAGTTAGCCGCGGATAAAATTAGTTTTAAAGAATACAATTGGAACATCAACAAATAAGGAAAAGACTGTATTTTCGAGAAATGGAAAAATCATATTATAACCCAAAGGACTTAAAGAAATTTGGAGACATCGCCGAATTTGAGCCAAAATTAGCAGAGAAATTCTTTGATTATTACGGAGAAGTATTCAAAGAGGGAGCGTTAACTGCTAGAGAAAAGGCGCTAATTGCTTTGGCTGTTTCCCACTCAGAACAGTGCCCATACTGCATTGATGCATACACAGAAGATGCTTTAAAAAGGGGAGTTAGCGAAGCGCAAATGATGGAAGCGGTTCACGTAGCGGCTGCCATAAAAAGTGGAGCAACTTTAGTTCACAGTGTTCAAATGATAAACAAAGTGAAAAAACAATCGATGTAATCGAATTCAATAAAAGAACATGATTAAATCTCTAAAAGCCAGTGGAAAAAAACTGGCAATAATTGAGAATCAATTGAAGGTACTAGCAGGGGAGCCGTTTAAAACGGAATTACCAACTTTCGTTGACAAGCTTAAACCTCTCAATCAATTTCCTTTAAAACCAAATAAGTTAGAAATATTTCAAATCAACTTGGGGTACATGTGCAATCAAGTTTGCAAGCATTGTCATGTTGATGCAGGACCTGACCGAAAGGAAATAATGACCAAAGATCATTTAGATCGTTGCATAGAAATTTTAAAAGTAAATAGCATTCCAACAGTCGATTTAACCGGCGGTGCTCCGGAAATGAATCCCCTATTTAGGTGGT
>Ga0307998_1001293_pt1 | contig 13464 bp, 11 predicted proteins | sample Davwhametageno37_FD_203147 | JGI IMG/M metagenome (GOLD analysis project Ga0307998, IMG submission 203147) | Marine microbial communities from Davis Island wharf, Antarctic Ocean - #37 | ecosystem: Environmental > Aquatic > Marine > Unclassified | place: Antarctic Ocean: Davis Island wharf... | reverse complement strand
TTGATTTTACGGGAAGTCGTTTCTTTAAATATGTGATTTAAATAGTCTTTTGAGCCTAGAATCACACCCAGTCTATAAATTATGTTATGTACAAACCCACTATTCACGTATAAAAAATTATTTATAACACTTATAATATCCAGTGCATAAAACACGTGAAAAATTGAATAAACCTAGCCATTTTATTTTATGACAACTTTCCAACCAATTATACAATGTCCGCAATTGCAGAATCTCTTATCATCCTTGCTGTCTTTGTGACATTTATGGGATATATCATGGCCAAACTATACTACGAAGATTAGCTCCTCACAAAATAAGTATTTGAACTTTAAAAATGGAGAAAAAAGATGTACCACACACAACCCTAGATATAATAGCCATTTTATTATTTTTACTATCAAATATAATATACTATTCTACTTAATATTAAATCCCATAAAAACACGAATATATTACTACATATTCGAATGAAAACCTTATACACAATACATATTAATCATTTTTCTATTTTAACTTTTTCTTTTTTTTTTTTAACATTACTCGGGTTTCACTGGTAAAATTCTACTCAATATCCATATCCCAGCGAATGTCCACATTGCTATGATGCTATTTCCACCATGATATATCACCCATCGCAATCCATAACAATGCGGCGCTGGGACTAAAAATGGCGATAATAGAAACCCTATGATTGTTGCAGGAACACACCAATATACATACATATGTGACGCTACATAATGTACTGATATCCATGCCATATATATTCCAAAATTTAAAATTACAAAATTAAACACTCGTTTTACGGTGTCGCTATTAAAATATTCGCCCACATTTATCAACTTATTATAATAATCCATACTTTGATTTGACCTTTATGATATCATTTTTACTATTCGTTAACTCTTCAATTTTTTAACACATACACTTATACTTACATTTTTATAACAACGTACCATGACTATGACCAGCGAGTATGCTCTATTAATATGTAAAAAATTGATTACTTTTTTCATTACTACCTTATTATAACTTACACTTGAAATTATTTATTAATTTACTATTGAAACTCGATTATGAATATGAATATGACTACTATCACCAATTCCGGAATGTCATATATATATAATACTAGAAACCACATATTGGCGGCGTATGAATGGATACAGGCCGATCTGTTACATCTAAATCAAAATAAACCTGTGATTTACAATCCAGAACAACTATTGATGAAATTGCGTGAAGGGATTACTATCGACGACGACGATGATTGGCGATTGTTGTCTGGGAATCCTAATGCTATTCATATTATTGAACGAAACCTCGATAAAGTTGACTGGACTATTTTGTCTGGGAATCCCAATGCTATATGGTTATTGGAACGAAACATTGATAAAGTTGACTGGACTATGTTATCACGGAATACTAATCCTAATGCCATTCATATTATGAAGATGATGAAGAATAATCTCGATAATGTATAAACTTTCATTACTATAATAATAAAAAAATACTAAACAGTTCCTACTTCTGTTTTTTATTTTGTATTATTAGAAAATTTGAATTATTTTTGTACATACATCTAATTGTATCTTATACCTTAAATAACTACTGAAAAATGACAACAATGACTAATACCGGAAATGACATTATGACGTTATGTGAATGGATTCCAATGGATAAACTGGATTGGGAATTATTGTCTTCCAATCCAAAATCAATTCCTATTCTGGAGAAAAACGTGGATAAAGTTGATTGGACATATTTGTCTTTCAATCCAAATGCGATTCCTATTCTGGAGAAAAACCTAGATAAAGTGGATTGGCAAAGATTGTCTTCCAATCCAAACGCGATTCATATATTGGAGAAGAACTTGGATAAAGTGGATTGGTTTTGGTTATCTACAAATCCAAATGCGATTTGTATATTGGAGAAAAACCTGGATAAAGTGGATTGGTCCAATCTGTCTTTGAATCCAAACATATTCGAATACGATTATGAGGCTATGAAAAACAGAATGTATAAAAAGAATGGAATCGCGGAAGACCTGATGAAAAACCGATTCCATCCAATGAATATGACTTTGTGGAATGGGTGGGGACTTGATAATGGCTTTGATGATGAATGAATAAAAACGCATACAATGTAAAAAATTGAATTACTTATATTACAAGATTTCTGTTGTATATTATTAATGAAATAACGAATTAAAATGACTACATTGCTACCTACCGACCACTTTATGAAGACCAGGGAATGGATCCCGAGTGAGAAAGTAAATTGGGAATTATTGTCTGGAAATCCAAATGCGATTCATATGTTGGAGAACAACCTCGATAAATTGGATTGGAAACGGTTGTCTGGAAATCCAAATGCGATTCCTATTCTGGAAAAAAAATTGGATAAAATAGATTGGAAATATTTGTCTGCTAATCCCAACGCGATTCATCTTCTCGAGAAGAACCTGGATAAAGTGGATTGGCAAAGGTTGTCTGGTAATCCCAATGCGATCCCGGTTCTGGAGAAGAACCTGGATAAAGTGAGTTGGACTTATTTGTCTTCTAATCCCAATGCGATTCATCTTCTGGAGAAGAACCTGGATAAAGTGGGTTGGACACTGTTGTCTTCTAATCCCAATGCGATTCCTATTCTCGAGAAAAACCTCGATAAAGTGAATTTGTATTGGTTGACTCTTAATCAAAATCCAAATGCGATTCCTATTCTCGAGAAAAACATCGACAAAGTGGATTGGGTAGGGTTGTCTGAAAATCCTAATGCGATTCATATTCTCGAGAACAACCTCGATAAACTGGATTGGCGTGTATTGTCTTCCAATCCAAAAGCGATTCATATGTTGGAGAACAACCTCGATAAATTGGATAAAGTGAGTTGGTATTGGTTGTCCGGTAATCCAAATGCGATTACTATTTTGGCAAAAAACTTGGATAAAGTAAATTGGTTTCAATTGTCTATGAATCCAAATATATTCGAATACGATTATACGGCTATGAAAAATAGAATGTATAAAAAGGATGGAATCGCGGAAGACCTGATGAAAAATAGATTTCATCCAAAGAATATGAGTAGATGGACCAAATGGGGACATGATAATGGGTTTGACGATGAATGAATAAAAACGCATATAATGTAAAAAACATAACCCTCCCTTCTGTTTTTTTTATTTTGTATTAACAATTTTTATCCATACTTTTTACTATACCCATGCTATATATGTAAAAAATTGAATTACTTTCTCAGTACTACCTTTTTACACTATAACTATTAATTATTAAAACCAGAATATGAATATCACCTATAACGACCATTTTATGAAGTTGCGGGAATGGGTCCCGCTTGATAAAGTGAATTGGCATGCTTTGTCTGAAAATCCCAATGCGATTCATATGCTGGAGAAGAATATGGATAAAGTTGATTGGTGGCGGTTGTCTCGAAATCCCAATGCGATTCCTATTCTCGAGAAAAACCTCGATAAAGTGTGTTGGTGGCCGTTGTCTGAAAATCGAAATGCAATTCATATTCTCGAGAAAAACCTCGATAAAGTTGATTGGAGAGAGTTGTCTGCGAATCCCAATGCGATTCATATTCTCGAGAAAAATCTCGATAAAGTGTATTGGAGAGAGTTGTCTGCGAATCCCAATGCGATTCATATATTAGAAAAAAACCTCGATAAAGTGGATTGGGTTTATTTGTCTTCGAATCCCAATGCGATTACTATTCTCGAGAAAAACATCGATAAAGTGGATTGGTCAGGGTTGTCTGAAAATCCCAATGCGATTCCTATTCTCGTGCAAAACATGGATAAAGTGAATAGTATATATTTGTCTCGAAATCTCAATGCGATTCATATTATGGGGAGGAACCTCCATCATGTGCATTGGCAAAAGTTGTCTTGTAATCCCAATGCGATTCATATATTGGAGAAGAACCTCGATAAAGTTTCTTGGATACATTTGTCTAAAAATCCCAATGCGATTCATATGTTGGAGAAAAACCTCGATAAAGTGTATTGGCGTTGGTTGTATTCCAATCCCAATGCGATTCCTATTTTGGAGAAGAATCTGGATAAAGTTAATTGGAAGGCGTTGTCTGTAAATCCCAATATATTTGAATATGATTACAAGGCTATGAAAACAGAATGTTTGTAATAGCAGAAGACTTGATGAAAAACAGATTTTATCCAATGAATATGTCTTTATGGGACGGGTGGGGACATCATAATGGGTTTGACGATGAATGAATTAATACAAAAATTAAAATAAACAACAAAACGGTTACTACTTTCCGTTTTTTATTTTGTATTCCCATTTATTATCCATAATTTTTACTACCCACTATATAAAAAATTGAATTACTTTCTCAGTACTACCTTTTTACACTATAACTATTAATTATTAAAACCAGAATATGAATATCACCTATAACGACCATTTTATGAAGTTGCGGGAATGGGTCCCGCTTGATAACTTGAAGTTTGGAAGTTTGTCTTTTAATCCCAATGCGATTACTATTCTCGAGAAGAACCTCGATAAAGTGGATTGGAAGTATTTGTCTAAAAATCCCAATGCGATTCCTATTCTCGAGAAAAACCTCGATAAAGTGGTTTGGCCTTGGTTGTCTTACAATCCAAATGCGATTCCTATTCTCGAGAAAAACCTGGATAAAGTTCATTGGGATTGGGATTGGTTGTCTGGAAATCCCAATGCGATTCATGTGTTGGAGAAAAACCTCGATAAAGTGGATTGGGGTACTTTGTCTATGAATCCCAATGCGATTCATATATTAGAAAAAAACCTCGATAAAGTGGATTGGGATTGGTTGTCTTCTAATCCCAATGCGATTCCTATTCTCGATAAAAACCTCGATAAAGTGGATTGGGATTGTTTGTCTCGAAATCCAAATGCGATTCCTATTATCGAGAAGAACCTGGATAAAGTTTATTGGAATTGGTTGTCTGAAAATCCCAATGCGATTCATATTCTCGAGAAAAACCTCGATAAAGTGAATTGGTATTGGTTGTCTGCGAATCCCAATGCGATTCCTATTCTCGAGAAAAACCTCGATAAAGTGGATTGGGATTGGTTGTCTTTGAATCCCAATGCGATTCATATGTTGGAGAAGAACCTCGATAAAGTGAATTGGAAATATTTGTCTCGAAATCCCAATATATTCGAATACGACTATGTGGCTATGAAAAACAGAATATATAAAAGTGGAATCGCAGAAGACCTGATGAAAAACCGATTCCATCCAATGAATATAAGTAGATGGACCAAATGGGGACATGATAATGGGTTTGACGATGAATAATGAAACAAAAATAAAAAAACGGTTCCTCCTTTCCGTTTTTTATTTGTATTATTAAAAAATTGAATTTCTTTTTTTACAGCAATATAGTCGTATATTATAAACTACATCAATTAAAATTACAACAATGCAACATACCGACCACTATATGAAGTTGCTGGAATGGATCCCGAATGATAAAGTGAATTGGGAATTATTGTCTGAAAATCCCAATGCGATTCATCTTATCGAGAAAAACCTGGAGAAAGTGTGGTGGGATAAGTTGTCCCGAAATCCCAATGCGATTCCTATTCTCGAGAAGAACCTGGACAAAGTGGATTGGTATTGGTTGTCTCGAAATTCAAATGCGATTCATATTCTCGAGAAAAACCTGGAGAAAGTGGTGTGGGATATGTTGTCTGTGAATCCCAATGCGATTCATATTCTCGAGAAAAACCTGGAGAAAGTGGATTGGGAGTGGTTGTCTCGAAATCCAAATGCGATTCCTATTCTCGAGAAAAACCTGGAGAAAGTGGATTGGGATATGTTGTCTCGAAATCCCAATGCAATTCCTATTTTGGAAAAAAACCTGGAGAAAGTGAATTGGTCAGGTTTGTCCTGGAATCCCAATGCGATTCCTATTCTCGAGAACAACCTCGATAAAGTGAATTGGTATATATTGACTCAAAATCCCAATGCGATTCATATTCTCGAGGACAACCTCGATACAGTGAATTGGCGTGGGTTGTCTGCGAATCCCAACGCGATTCATATATTGGAGAACAACCTGGGTAATGTGGAGTGGGAAAGGTTGTCTAAAAATCCCAATGCGATTCCTATTCTCGAGAAAAACCTCGAGAAAGTGGATTGGAATATGTTGTCTCAAAATCCCAATATATTCAAATATGATTATGAGGCTATGAAAAATAGAATGTATAAAAAGGATGGAATCGCGGAAGACCTCATGAAAAACAGATTTGATCCAAGAAATATATCTAAATTCAAACAGTGGGGTATTGAGGGGTTTGAAGATAGTGATGACGATGAATAATGAAACAAAAATAAAAAACGGTTCCTCCTTTCCGTTTTTTATATCATATTATGTAAAAAATTGAATTACTTTCTCAGTACTACCTTTTTACACTATAACTATTAATTATTAAAACCAGAATATGAATATCACCTATAACGACCATTTTATGAAGTTGCGGGAATGGATTCCGGTTGATAAAGTGGATTGGTTTTATTTGTCTTCCAATCCCAATGCGATTCCTATTCTCGAGAACAACCTCGATAAAGATGTGAGTTGGTATGGTTTGTCTCGAAATCCCAATGCGATTCCTATTATCGAGAATAACCTGGATAAAGTGAATTGGGATTGTTTGTCTCGAAATCCAAATGCGATTCCTATTATCGAGAAGAACCTGGATAAAGTTTATTGGAATTGGTTGTCTGAAAATCCCAATGCGATTCATATTCTGGAGAAAAACCTCGATAAAGTGAATTGGAGATATTTGTCTGCGAATCCCAATGCGATTCATATTCTCGAGAAAAACCTCGATAAAGTTGTTTGGTATATGTTATCTGGAAATACCAATGCGATTCCTATTCTGGAGAAAAACCTGGATAAAGTGAATTGGGATTGTTTGTCTCGAAATCCAAATGCGATTCCTATTTTGGAAAATAACCTGGATAAAGTGAATTGGGATTGGTTGTCATCTAATCCCAATGCGATTCCTATTCTGGAGAAAAACCTGGATAAAGTGGTTTGGGGTGCTTTGTCATCTAATCCCAATGCGATTCCTATTATCGAGAAAAACTTAGATAAAGTGAATTTGCATGGTTTGTCTGCGAATCCCAACGCGATTCATATGTTGGAGAACAACCTGGATAATGTGGATTGGGATTGGTTGTCTCAAAATCCCAACGCGATTCATATGTTCGAGAAAAACCTGGATAAAGTGGATTGGGAAAGGTTGTCTAAAAATCCAAATATATTCGAATACGATTATGTGGCTATGAAAAACAGAATGTATAAAAAGGGGGGAATCGCAGAAGACCTCATGAAAAACAGATTCCATCCAATGAATATGAGTAGATGGACCAAATGGGGACATGATAATGGGTTTGATCACAATGAATAAAAATATAAAAACAGTTCCTCTTTCCGTTTTTTTATATCATATTATTAAAAAATTGATTTATACAATTATACAACATATACTCGTATATTATAAACTACATCAATTAAAATGACAACAATGCAACATACCGACCACTTTATGAAGTTGCGGGAATGGATCCCGATTGATAAACTGAAATGGCATAGTTTGTCTCAAAATCTCAATGCGATTCCTATTCTCGAGAATAACCTGGATAAAGTGGATTGGTATTTATTGTCTTGTAATCCCAATGCGATTCATATGTTGGAGAACAACCTGGATAATGTGGATTGGTGGGGGTTGTCTGAAAATCCCAATGCGATTCCTATTCTCGAGAAAAACCTCGATAAAGTTTGTTGGTATCATTTGTCTCGAAATCCCAATGCGATTCCTATTATCGAGAATAACCTGGATAAAGTGAATTTGCATAGTTTGTCTTCCAATCCCAATGCGATTCATATTCTCGAGAACAACCTGGATAAAGTGAATTGGTATTGGTTGTCTTCCAATCCCAATGCGATTCCTATTTTGGAAAAAAACATGGACAAAGTGTATTGGAAATGGTTGTCTTTGAATCCCAATGCGATTCATATTCTCGAGAATAACCTGGATAAAGTGAATTGGCATAGTTTGTCTCAAAATCCCAATGCGATTCCTATTCTCGAGGACAACTTGAATAACGTAGATTGGACTATGTTGTCTCAAAATCCCAATGCGATTCCTATTCTCGAGAAAAACCTCGATAAAGTGGATTGGAGACAGTTGTCTGAAAATCCCAATATATTCGAATACGATTATGTTGCTATGAAAAACAGAATATATAAAAAGGGTGGAATCGCAGAAGACCTGATGAAAAACAGATTTAATCCAATGAATATGAGTAGATGGGTCAAATGGGGACACGATAGTGTGTTTGATGATGAATAATGAAATAAAAGCTGATACTATACCCACAATTGGCTATATAGTATCAAATAAAACTATAACTTTTTATGTTGCGGTTACCGTATCAAAATGCATACGATATTGAATATCCCATTGCTCCAATAATTCCAGCGAAATAGTCGGCAGGTCCGGATGAGCTTCCCAAAAATACCTGCAAAATGCCCATTGAAACTGAATATTATCAATATACAGATTTGCATAATTTTTTGTTAAAAACCCAGTGATTTTGGATGGCAATAACCCTAGATTCTGTGGAGGGAGTACATAGGACAATTGTGTAAAATGTGAAAACGGAACATGTGGAAAACTAGTAACGGTTGTTTTATCATGAATAAATTCAGTATGGAAATGCGGAACATATTTACATAGATCTGCAAATAATGGTGGATAATGATAATTATATTTCCATTTCCAATGTGGACACCCAGTCGAATAATATTTAAAAACCCATTCTAATCCTTCCAAATAATTCGTACAAATATCACTTACATTTTGTTTATCACGTGGGCAATGGAAGAGAGTTTTATAGTATCGGTCTTCCCAATGAATGCTATCCGGTGAAATATAAGCTTCATCCATCCGGTAAATAGTTGGTACATTTTGAAAATAATCATTTTTATCCTGTTCAGTAGAAAGAGGGTATCGTTTTTTGCCTAATTTATGTCGTGAATTATATTCAACGGTTAATAGTTCGTGCTCACGCTTTGCTATTTCACTAACCAATTTGTTAACGTGTTTCCATTGAATGGTGTTATCTCGATTCACAATGTATGTATTCGGTTTATTGCCAATATACATACGATATATATCCAATAGTACTTGGATCCCGTGTGTGCGAATATTCATAGCCGGAAAATGTGGTAGAAAATCATTTCCCATAAAAAAACACAGGAATATATAATCATGTATGCGATGATTGTCTATATGTGCACATTTCATTTCTGTCAATATGCTACTAGAAAGAACCTTCATATCCAAAAAATACGGCATTTTCGAATCATATGACGGATCAATGGGGAAATACTGTTTTAAAAATTCGGGGGCTTCTCTAAAAATATATACATTTTTGCAATATTGTAAATGAAATATGGATAACATAATAAGGTCAGAATCCAATCCATACAACGCGATGTTTTCATTTAAACATGGATGGTCTCTCAAATAAGCAAACAATTTATGCTCACCTTCTCCTGGTTCATTAGAACCAGACACAATTATTTTATCAATATGATATTTTTGCTCCATATGTGTAAACGCATAGTGAATGCGATTCGATAACGTTTGCATGAACGGTGTACCTGGTGTAATTGCAGATGTATCCCATTTGCGTTCATCTTTGCTATTGCATTCATCTTCGATAACGGTGGTAGTATTAGTAATAAATTTATTTTTGTATCGGCGTACCCGTTGCTGTTCCATTTTGGCAAACGGTGCGACTCCATCAAATGCTATATACAAAGTAGAAGAAGGTTTAATTATTTTGATGTAATCTTCAATGGATAATATAACCATATCAATCACCTGTTTTTCATAGGTATCACAGTCGCCGTCAAATGGAATCGAATGCACTGCATCATAAATAACAGAATTGCAATCCATATATAAATGTTCAAATCCAGAACATGAAAAATACCCAATATTACGTATAATATTAGAATAATTTCTAATAATATGCGAAAAGTAGCTTGGAATTCCCATATTGATACTATAACTACTGTCCTTACAATTTTATATCGTTTACAAAAAGACATATACTCATTGTAAAATACAAATATACAAACTTTCGCTGAAATGGCGCATAATCTAGTATAGATATATAGAATGATCAAGTTAAAAAAAGTGAATAGTTTCAGTGTATTGAAAATGGACATTAATAACAAAAAAGAAATGCCCAGTGTTATAAATTTCATAACAACGAAGATTACCTACATACGAGAAATTATTCAAAACACTATTTTATCAATAAAATACCACAAAACGTTAGAAATATTTAGCGAAAACGACACAAAGTTGTCTATTACTATTTTAACCGATATATACGCAAAAAACGAGGAATTATACAATACAATCATTGAGGATACAGTCACGTTCTCTACCGAAGAAATAATAGATGATCTTCAAAAAATAATAGACAAACTATCCATGATTATTTGCGGATTTGGTACAATGAAAATTACCGATCTACTTTTTGTTAGCTTTGGTACCGAATTTAAAAACATGAACCCAACTGACCCCCTAATGCAATCGAAATATGATATGATTGTAAAATATGTCCAGCCAATTGGATATAAGTTAATACATTGGAAGAGTGGATATAAATATACACCATCGGTGTCACACCCTCTCTGTTGTGATAAACAAACCGAAAATATATTAGAAATGCATACAGTACAGACATTGGAATGTTTCAATATTGATTATGAAACCGACTCCTTTTTACAAAAGATGCATGGAATACGAATCGTAATACAAAACGAGAAAGCGAAAAAGACGTTGATTATAACCGGTATGTTAAGTGACATCCATATGGAATGTATAAGTAACGAATACATTCACCAACGGATATGGCAAATGCGGAATCGAATGGCGGCATATGATACAACCGACAAAGAAACCATGACAACCGTTATTGAAAATCTTACATTAAAAGAACTACTTATCTGTGGTAATGATGATATCATTAAAAAACTCAATATTATAAACACCGACATTGCAACCGTGCAAAAAACGAATATTGACGATCTAACCAAACTATTTTTAGAAATGAATAATTATTCGCAGCGATGCATGTTATTAAACATGCTAATGTATAAAAAAGACAAAGAGATTGAATATATATGTTATTTGCTATATGATTTATTACATAGTGCTAGTGGTCATAATGTGAATACACAACAGACCATTTATGATAGTTTCCCATGGAAAATCCGCAATCAAATGAAAGACATTGTAAAATACAATATGAAATATACCAATGAAATGATGAACAAATATGAATCCAATAAAATTTCACTTGAACAACAGATATGTTTGATGAAAGCGGACGACAGTGTAAAAGAAAAGGCCATGACAAAACTAAAAGAGTTGAATGGGCGTCCCGATGAACAGGGTGTAAAAATAAAGCAATACCTAGAAGGGTTGGTTCGCATACCCTTTGGAATTTATCGAAGAGAACCCGTATTATTACTATTAAAGCAAATGAGCAAAGATGCAATATGTGTACAAACTTGCATAAACAAATTAAATGCACCAGATATTGTCTGTGATAAATCAAAATATACATTAAATGAATTGTCCAAATTCACACATGCGACTCGAGTCCAAATGGGTAATGATTTTAAAGAATATATGCAAAAATGCTTACCAACCAATACTATACGGGTATTGAACCAGATCATAAAACAAACTACACCTGATAAATCGGCAATGCAATGTGTTCTCAAATCCTGTAAATCGTCTAAGATATCTACTATATTAGGAAATATTGATACATTGGATATCGCAGAACATTTAAAAATCAGTAATATAATGAATACTGATATTACAACGAATCAAACCTATACAAACATCATAAATAAGACGTTGGATATAGAACGAAACATATTGAAAGTTCGCGAGGATATGTCACACATTGAGACGGTTCTGGATGAATCGATATATAGTCACGCCCATGCAAAAAATCAAATAATGAAGATTGTAGGGCAATGGATCAACGGAGAACAACAGGGTTACTGTTTTGGATTTGAAGGTTCTCCTGGTATAGGAAAAACTTCCCTTGCAAAGAAGGGAATCACAAAATGTTTAATAGATCATAATGGAGAGTCGCGTCCATTTGCCTTTATCGCGATGGGCGGTTCAAGTAATGGTTCCTCATTGGAAGGACATGGCTACACATATATGAATTCAACCTGGGGGCGCATTGTCGACATCATAATGGAAACGAAGTGCATGAACCCTATTATATACATTGATGAATTGGACAAAGTAAGTAATACCGAAAATGGCAAAGAAATCATAGGAATATTAACACATCTTATCGACCCAACCCAGAATGATTCATTCCAGGACAAATACTTTACTGGGATTGACATTGATATTTCAAAAGTACTGTTTATATTCTCCTACAATGATGCGGAATTAATAGATCGAATATTATTAGATAGGATTCATCGTATTCGTTTTGAGAACTTAACATTAAAGGACAAAATGGTTATTGTTCGCAAGTACATTTTACCCGAAATAAATACAAAAATGGGGTTTGATAATATAGTAACAATAGATGACGATGTAATTGAGCACATCATTACGTGTTATACCTGCGAACCTGGTGTAAGAAAATTAAAAGAACTTATGTTCGATTTATACGGCGGAATCAACTTAGAATTATTAAAACCAGACACCAGTGATACTGTAACATTACCCATCGCTATTACGACATCCAATATTGAAACTACCTATTTAACGAAATATACCAAAATAACGGAAAAGAAAATATACAGCGAACCTCGGGTGGGGATTATCAATGGATTATGGGCAAATGCGCTCGGTATGGGTGGAATTATACCAATACAAACCCAATTATTTCCATCATCCACCTTTTTAGAGCTACAACTTACCGGTCTGCAGGGCGATGTAATGAAAGAAAGTATGACCGTGGCTAAGACATTAGCATGGAGTTTAACCGATGATGCAACCAAGAAGGAATGGCTTACCTACTTTGCTGATACAAAATGTCAGGGATTGCATATTCATTGCCCGGAAGGAAGTATTTCAAAAGACGGACCATCCGCAGGTACCGCAATTACGACCGCCATTTTCAGTTTGTTGAATAAAAAATTAATACGGAATGACGTGGCAATTACCGGAGAAATCAGTTTAAGTGGCGAAGTGACTGCGATCGGTGGTTTAGAAATTAAAATCAATAACGGAATCAGGGCAGGTGTAAAAACCATATTATATCCCAAAGAAAATGACCGGGAATTTATAAAATGGCAAAAAACGTGCGAAACTCCAGATCCAGATATCACATTCATCCAGGTAGCAACGATTCATG
>Ga0307998_1001292_pt1 | contig 13466 bp, 11 predicted proteins | sample Davwhametageno37_FD_203147 | JGI IMG/M metagenome (GOLD analysis project Ga0307998, IMG submission 203147) | Marine microbial communities from Davis Island wharf, Antarctic Ocean - #37 | ecosystem: Environmental > Aquatic > Marine > Unclassified | place: Antarctic Ocean: Davis Island wharf... | reverse complement strand
AAACAATAGTTTTAGGATTTATGTCATTGATTATTTTAGCAACTTTTTTCCATCCAAAAGGCAAGTAGGAATGGATGTATTGTTTTATGATAATTGCCTTTGGGGCTTTTGTGAGAGATAACGGACTACTTCCTGGAAACAAAAAATCAGGGTATAAGGTAGTAAAGGTTATTATTTCAACTGTTTTTCCTTGTTCTTGTAGTGCTTTTGCAAATTCATGTTGTGTATCAGCTATTCCACCTCTAAAAGGGTGTGCAGGCCCTATAAGTAGATAGTCTAAAGTTTTATTAGACATCTTATATTGCTAATTTTCGACTCAGTTTTTTTGTTTTTGACCAAAACCCTATTCCAATTGTCACAAAAAAATAGACAACAAAATAGAGAGTAATTAATGGAAATTTCTGTTGCAGAAATTGATGATAAGGAATTAGAAAAAACACAACTCCAATTGCTCCCCTGATTATTTCAAAGTTAGGTGCCCATTTGTAAAAATCCATTAAGGATGTAAAACCAAAAATAGAAATTAGCAGAACACCTCCCAAGCTAAGGCGAAAAGAAGTTTCTAAGGTCTCAAAATTTGTCAAGAAAAATAATAACATTATTACATGAGAGATAAAATGAAAGACAGCTATTAACTTCCATTGTGAACTATAAAAAGGCATATATTTTAATGAATTATCAACTGGGCGAGGAGTAATTGGGAATTTATTTTCTACATCTTCGGGCCTCCATCCTGTCGGCATGAACCATATTTTAAACTTATCTTTCCATTTCTGTGAATACCAAGCATCTTTTGTAATACCCCATAAATGTTGATAATTTATTATAATCGGATTCCAACTATTGGATGGTTTTAGAGTCCCATATACTGGAGGCACTTCTTCTAACTCCTCTTGAAAAGTACCAAATAGTCGATCCCAAACGCAAAAAATAGCAGACAAATTTTTATCAACATAAATTGGGTTAATTGCATGGTGAACTCTGTGTTGTGAAGGGGTTACCAAAATATATTCTAATAAACCTAATTTTCCAATATGACGAGTGTGATACCAAAATTGAGCAAATAAGTGAAGTGGTGTCAATACCATAATAATATCTGAAGGGATCCCTATTAATGCTGCTGGAATCATGAATAAGGCATTAAAGGCTACAATATTCGAAATACTTTGTCTTAGTGCACAAGCTAGATTAAATTCCTCGCTACTATGATGAATCATATGTTTGTTCCAAAAAATATTTATTTTATGAGCTAGTCGGTGGATCCAATATTGAGCAAAATCAATGCATATAAATGCAGTAATAAATAAGATCAATGTACTTTCTTGCTCCCAAATACCAATATTTTTTAATATAAATGGATATGAAACCAACACTAAAGCTAGTCCTAATGCATCTTTAATAACCATTGATATTCCAGAGCTTAAACTAGCGATGGTATCCATAAAAGTATAGGTTTGTTTTTTTGTAAAATGACCATATAACACTTCTATGACTAAAAGCGTAAAAAACATTGGTATTACCCATAATAAAACAGCAGCATACGCCTCCATATCTCCTTTTTTTATAAAAATAAGTAATTAAGAACTAATAACCCAGCTACCATGTTTTAAAAGGGGATCAGCCTGTTTAAATTTTACAGTTTTAGTCTCGCCGGTAGAAATATTTTTAATGGTTACCCTTTCATTTCTACCAATTTTAGGTTGCTCTCTAATTATCGTTTCAATTATTTTTTTTCCTGTTTGACTTACTCCAGCTCCAACCGATCTGTTGCGTTGAGCTAATTCTTCTGTATTTAAAACTTCATCTTTAGACGTATTAAAGTTTTTATTCAGTTTTGCACGTTTTGCTTCTTGAATACTTGCAGGACTTTGATTTGGAAGTCCTCCTTTGATTAAGAATGATAATACTTCCTTATTTAAGACAGCAAGCATTGATTTAAATAATTCGAAAGCCTCAAATTTATAAATCAATAGAGGATCTTTTTGTTCATGAACTGCCAGTTGTACAGACTGTTTTAATTCATCCATTTTACGTAAATGTACTTTCCAAGCATCATCAATTAATGCGAGAGTAATATTTCGTTCAAAGTCTTCAATAAGATGTTTCCCTTTACTTTCATAAGCCTCTTTAAGATTAGTAACAACATTTAGTGACTTAATTCCATCAGTGAAGGGAACAACAATACGTTCAAATTTATTACCTGGTCGCTCATAGACTTCTTTAATAACAGGAAATGCCATTTGTGCGTTTAACTCTGTTTTTTCTTGATAGTGCAGTAGAAGTGCTTCGTAAAGTTTTGTGATTAATTGGTCTTCAGAAGTCTCAGAAAACTGTTCTTCTGAAATAGGAGCTGTCATTGAAAAATTACTAATTATTTCAAACTCAAAGTTTTTATAATCACTTGCAGCCTTGTTGTTTAAAATAATTTCTTCGCAAGTATCAAATAACATATTTAGAACATCTAATTTTAAGCGAGATCCTTGTAATGCATGTTTTCTTCTTTTATAAATAACTTCTCTTTGAGCACTCATCACATCGTCATATTCTAAAAGACGTTTTCGAATACCAAAGTTATTTTCCTCAACTTTTTTCTGAGCACGTTCAATCGATTTCGTCATCATAGAATGTTGGATTACTTCACCTTCTTCCAGCCCCATTCTATCCATAACTTTAGCTACTCGTTCAGATCCAAATAGTCTCATTAAGTTGTCTTCGAGTGATACGTAAAATTGTGAACTTCCTGGATCTCCTTGACGGCCAGATCTTCCGCGAAGTTGTCTGTCAACTCGACGTGAATCATGACGCTCTGTTCCTATAATTGCTAAACCACCTGAATCTTTTACAATTTGAGAAAGCTTAATGTCTGTTCCCCTTCCCGCCATATTGGTGGCAATAGTTACAATTCCTGGATTTCCAGCTTCCGCAACAATATCAGCTTCTTTTTTGTGCATTTTTGCATTCAAAACATTATGTTTCACCTTTCGAATACTCAACATTTTACTAAGTAATTCTGAAATTTCAACAGAAGTTGTTCCAATTAATATAGGTCTACCTTCTAGAGATAGTTCCGTTACTTTTTCAATAACAGCATTATACTTTTCACGTTTAGTTTTATAAATAAGATCATCATCATCCTTTCGAACTATTGGTCTGTTTGTTGGAATTTCAATAACATCCAATTCATAGATTTCCCAAAATTCTCCAGCTTCAGTAACAGCAGTTCCTGTCATTCCGGCAAGCTTCTGGTACATTCTAAAGTAGTTTTGAAGTGTAATGGTAGCATAAGTTTGTGTTGCCGCTTCAATTTTTACATTTTCTTTGGCTTCAATTGCTTGATGAAGGCCATCAGAATAACGTCTGCCTTCCATTATTCGACCCGTTTGCTCATCAACAATTTTAACCTTATTTTCCATAACTACATATTCTACATCTTTCTCAAAAAGAGTATATGCTTTGAGCAACTGGTTCATGCTATGAATTCGTTCACCTTTAATATCAAAATCTTTAAATAGTATTTCTTTTAAAGAAGCTTCTTTTTTAACTTCGAGATTTTGTTTTTCAATTTTAACTATTTCTCCTCCTATATCTGGTAGCACAAAAAAGTTTTTATCTTCATTTTCTTCAGAAAGTGCTTCTATTCCCTTTTCAGTTAAATCAATCTGATTGTTTTTTTCATCAATAACAAAATATAACGCTACATCAACTTTGGGCATTTCCCTATTGTTGTCTTGCATGTAGTGATTTTCTGTTTTTTGAAGTAGTTGCTTAATTCCTTCTTCACTTAAAAACTTTATTAAGGCTTTATTTTTTGGTAACCCTCTGAAAACTCGATATAAGAGTATTGCACCCTCTTCCGTATTACCTTCTTTTATTTTCACTTTAGCTTCTGCTAAAACACTTGTTAATAAACTTCGTTGTTTTGAAACAAGATTACCTATGTTTGATTTTAAGACATCAAATTCATGCCGATCCCCCTCAGGTGTAGGTCCAGAGATAATCAAAGGGGTTCTTGCATCATCAATCAAAACAGAATCCACTTCATCTACAATGGCATAATTATGTTTCCGCTGAACTAAATCTTCAGCAGTATTTGCCATATTATCTCTAAGGTAATCAAAGCCAAATTCATTATTTGTTCCATAGGTAATATCAGCTTGATATGCTTTACGGCGTTCTGGGCTATTTGGTGCGTGATAATCAATACAGTCTAGACTCATTCCATGGAACTGAAAAAGTGGTGCCATCCAAGCACTATCTCTTTTTGCGAGATAATCATTTACTGTTACCAGATGCACTCCTTTTCCAGTAAGTGCATTCAAATACACGGGTAAGGTAGCCACCAATGTTTTTCCTTCGCCTGTTTGCATTTCAGCTATTTTGCCTTGATGTAAAACAATTCCTCCAATAAGTTGGACATCATAATGAATCATGTCCCAAGTAATGGGTTTTCCAGCTGCATCCCAAGAATTTGCCCAAAAGGCTTTATCACCCTTAAGATCAATGTATTCTTTTTGTTGTGACAACTCTCGATCATATTCAGATGCCGTTACTTCAATGCTTGTATTTTCAACAAACCGACGCGCCGTTTCTTTTACTACAGCAAAAGCTTCAGGGAGTATTTTATTGAGTACTTCTTCTACAGCGTTTTGAGCTTCTTCTTCTTGTGAATCAATTTGCTGGTAAAGACTTTCTTTTAAGTCGATATCACCAGTTAGTTTAACCTCTTCTAATAATTTCAATATGGTCAAATCAAAATCTTTTCTTTCTTTAGTAATTTCTTCTTTGAAGATTATTGTTTTTTGACGAAGCTCGTCATGAGAGAGAGTTTCAAGATTTTTTTGATGGCTATTTATTTCTGAAATCAATGGAGTGATTTGACTTAAATCTTTTTTAGTCTTGTCTCCTACAAATGTTTTTAAGATGCTATTTAAAATACTCATATACTTCTAGCGGTATTGTCATTAATTATATTTTCAAAAGTAACTAAAAAAAAAGCCTCATTAAGAGACTTTTTAAATTCGTTAAAGAATGAATTAATATTCGTCCTCATTCCATAAATAGTCCTCTTCAGTAGGAAAATCTGGCCAAATCTCTTCTATTGATTCATAAACATCCTCCTCATCCTCCATAGATTGAAGATTTTCGACTACTTCCAGAGGCGCTCCTGTTCGAATACAAAAATCAATTAATTCATCTTTCGAAGCGGGCCACGGGGCATCACTAAGGTATGAAGCAAGTTCCAAAGTCCAATACATAGTTCTCTTGTTTTTTGCAAAAATAGATTTTTATAAAAACTATACAAGTAAATTAAGAATTTAGTTTCCGTTCCATTTAATTTCTTCTACGTCTAATTCAAGAGCAAAGGTTCTTGAAAGCGTAAAAAAATAATCTGAAAGACGATTCATATAGGCTATAATTGTTGATGAAACTGAAACTTCTTCATCAAGCTCTGTAACACATCTTTCAGCTCTTCTACAAACACATCGGGCAAGGTGAGCGTAAGAAATTAAAACATGGCCTCCTGGAATTACAAAATTTTTTAAGAGTGGTAGTTCAGCAGCTAGAATGTCAATTTTATTTTCAATATGCTTCACAGCATTAGGTTGAATTAGAATTAAATTTTTTGGTAATTTCTTTTCAGATTCAACTGATAATTCAGCTGCGATAGTCATTAATTGCTTCTGAATTTCCAAAAGAGTAGCTTTTATATCTGTTGTTGTAGTTATATCTCTTATCAGACCCAACCAGGCTATTAATTCATCAATAGTTCCATAAGCTTTTATCCGAATATCATGTTTCGGAACTCTTTTTCCTGAAATTAAACTGGTAACACCACTATCACCTGTTTTAGTGTAGACTTTATTGATTTTCATAATAGCTTTTCATGTCTAAATATAGATCTATAGTACTCAATTGCATAAAGATAAATATTATAATTCATAATCAATATTCTTGTTATTGTGAATTATATTTAATGAATTTTATTAGGATCAATCCTACGACTTAGGGCAAGTAGAAAAAATAATCCTGCAACAAAGACAGACCATCGTGCAATTATGTCTCCAAAACGTACATAAAAAGTAAGGTTGCGTCTACTACTGAGCTTTCCGCTTAAAGTAGTTTTAGTATTATAAGAAGTTTGGTTTATAATTTCACCTTTTGCATTAATAATACTTGAAATTCCAGTATTTGCACTTCGAGCAATATCACGTCTGGTTTCAATAGCTCTTAACCTTGTATAGCTAAATAATTGTTTGTGTCCTGGAGTTTCTCCCCACCAAGCATCATTTGAGATTACTGCTAAAAAGGTAGCTCCCTCATTAACATAGCCCGTCACAAATTCTCCAAATATTGATTCCCAACATATAATAGGTGCAGCCTTTAATTTAGAATTGGTATGTGAAAAAACAGCTCGTTTTTTTTGAGTGACTCTACTGGCAACGGTACCGCCAAAATTTAGTAATACATCACCTAATAAGGGCTTTAGAACTGATTTAAATGGCATGTTTTCAACGCCTACTACTAATTTTGATTTATGATATATTTGAAATATTTCATTACTTTGTTCAGCTAAAGCACTATTATAATAGTCAGCCCAAAGACCTTTTCTTATTAGGTTAGCAGTGAGTGAAGGTGCTTTTTCTTGCGCATATAAATCGTAGAACTGAATCCCTGTAATATATTGTGTCAATGGGATTTTAGCCAATTCCTGTTGAAGTTCTTCATGTAATTTTGTTCCATTAAATTCACGCAACTCTTCACCATATCCCTCTGCAAAATAAGTTTCTGGTGAAAGAATATAGTCAAGGCTGTCAGAATAAAATGGCTGTACTTGTTTTTTCCATAGGTCAATAAAACTTGAATTTGTTAATGAATACTTAGTATTATAAGGGTCTATGTTAGGTTGAAGTAATAAAACTTTTATGTCCTTAGACCCCTCTTCTACTTTTTCGTATAAATAAAGTGAAAACGCAATAGGAAGCGCAATAAATATTAATGGGGCGATCATTTTTCTTGCCAGCGGTTTGTATCCAAGAATAGTATTATGATTTTTAAAAACATTAAAGAGCCAAACATTAATAACCAAAACCCATAATGAACCACCAAAAACACCTGTATACTCATACCATTGAATCCAATAAATATTTTCTGAAAACACATTTCCAAGGTTTAGCCATGTCCATGAAAAATCCCAGCTTAAGTGAAGTTTTTCAAAGGCAAGCCACAAGGCAATTAAAAACAAATAAGCACTTCGATTAGGTAGTCTTGTTTTTGCCCATGAAAAGCAAGAAAATACAATAGCATAAAAAAAGCTGTTACAGATATTTGCAAAAAGCATCCCGATAAGCGAGGAATTAATTAACCACCAAGTAATTAGTAGATTCCATAGGAGGAATGTAAGGTAGCTATAACCAAATACTAGTAATCCTTTTCTTTTAAAGTCGCTTAGTCGAATTGAGTTCTCTAAAAATAATAAAGGAATTAGGGCTCCAAAAATGATAAAGGTAAAACCATTTATTGGCCAAGCTGCTGAAAGTAGCAAAGCTGATAGAATTGCTAATAAAAAGTGTATAGTTGTTTTAGACATTTCCACGAATTTAAATTTTTTTGAAGCTATAGCAATTACTATCTTGTCAAAAATTACAAATATTTATTAGTGCATCTAATTAAACGAAACATTCCTAACCTTTTTACGGCTTTAAATTTTCTTTGCGGATGTTTTGCAGCTAGCCTTGCTTTCAAGAATTTATTTGAGGCGGTTTTTCTTTTAGTGCTTTTGGGAACTTTTTTTGATTTATTTGATGGTTTTTTTGCGCGATTATTAAATGCTGAGAGTAAATTTGGACTTCAGTTTGACTCTATGGCAGACTTAATTACTAGTGGTGTTGTGCCAGGTGTTGTTATGTATCAGTTGTTTCTAGAAATTGGAATTAGAGAAGTAAGTTATAATTTTTTCATTTTTCAAAATGAGTTTACTTTCTCATTTGCTCCATTTGCTCTAGTTGGTTTTTTGATTTCTCTGGGCGCTGCAATACGATTGTCAAAATTTAATATTGACATAGAACAACGCTATGAGTTTAAAGGCCTTCCAGCTCCTGCAAATGCACTTTTTATAGTCGCATTACCATTATTAATGGCACATCCTTTATTTGCATTCTTCAAACCTTTTCTATCTACATATCCTGCCTTAGTTTTTATTTCAATTTTATCAGCAATCCTAATGAATATCAGATTGCCTTTATTTTCTTTTAAAATCCAATCTTTTGAACTTCGAGATTATGGGTTTCAATTGTTACTTATCTTATTGTCTGTACCTACTTTTTATTTTTTACAATGGGTCGCAGTTCCTGTAATGATAGTAATATATTTATTTTTAAATGTTTTAAAAAATAGTTTTGATTAAGATTATCACGTGATTTATACGACCATATAGTTATTCTTTCTACCCTTGGTTTTGCTGAAGAATATTTTATTTTAAAACAACCTTTTTACGTTTTTTGTGAGTTAATGAAATTGAGGTAAAATCCTACAGTAATTAATAAATAACCAGGTATGTTATCCCACCCCCCCCCAGGGAGATAAACAACTAATACCCCTAGGGTAACTAATGATACTCCTAATTTTGAATTTTTCAAATAATTAAAACTAGAAGTCAGTAATCCAAAAGTGAAAATTTTACCACTAATTTTCATAAATGGAGTCCATATTTCTGTTGTATTGATTAAATGTTTGGCGACTTGACTTTTAAATTCCGGATCTTTTAAACTCCAAAAAACAAAATCAAGTACACACATTCCAATTATTAAGCCTATTCCAAGTATTAAGGATGGAGAACTTATATAATTGAATTTGCTTTTGGGAAAATTTCCTATTTGGGGAATGAGAAATAAAACACCTATAATCATAAACCAATGAGAAAAATCGATTGGTTCTTGATTATGAAGTTTTTCAATATTGTTAAAATATATGAAAATTAAATACTGACCGATATTATATGTTAATATCCCAATAAGAAATAAAACCTCGTGGAGAGTAAGTTTTCTTAAAATAATTATAAATATTTGAGAGTTTGTTAAATTGTTATCAGAGTTAGAGATTCTAATTAAGAACTAATTTTAAAAAGATAATTTCTTTTTACGAAGTTCAAAATTTTGTCCAAGATATACTTTGCGAACCATTTCATCTGAAGCCAATTCGTCTGGGGTTCCCGCCTTAAGAATACTTCCTTCAAACATTAAGTATGTTTTATCGGTAATGGCTAAAGTTTCTTGCACGTTGTGATCAGTAATTAATATGCCAATATTTTTCTTTTTAAGATGTGCTACAATACGTTGAATATCTTCTACTGCAACTGGATCAACACCAGCAAACGGCTCATCAAGTAAAACGAATTTAGGGTCGGTTGCAAGCGCACGAGCAATTTCCGTACGTCGTCGTTCTCCTCCAGAGAGCAAATCTCCTCTATTTCTTCGAATATGGTTTAAGCTGAATTCATCTAATAACGATTCCATTTTTTCTTTTTGAGCGTTTTTAGATAAATCTGTCATTTGTAAAACACTCAAAATATTATCCTCAACACTAAGCTTTCTGAATACAGATGCTTCTTGAGCAAGATATCCGATGCCTTGTTGAGCACGCTGATACATTGGAGATTTTGTTATTTCTTTATCATCAAGAAAAATAGCTCCATTGTTAGGTTTAATTAATCCAACAATCATATAAAATGAGGTGGTTTTACCTGCCCCATTTGGGCCAAGTAACCCTACAATTTCTCCCTGGGAAACTTCTACAGAAATTCCTTTAACAACCTTACGTCCTTTGTAGGATTTTTCAATATTGGTAGCTGTAAGTTTCATTTTCTTCTATTACTTAGTTGATTCAAGAGTTTCCCAGTATTCGTATGCTCTTCTTAGATGCGGTATAACAATTGTTCCTCCTACTAAGGTAGCAATTTCAAGTGCTTCCATAATCGCCTTTTTGCTAAGTTTCTCCTGATGACATTTTTCAAGATGATATTTAACACAATCATCACATCTTAAAACCGTTGAGGCAACTAAGCCGAGTAATTCTTTTGTAGCTACATCCAATGCACCTTCTTGAAAAGCTTGTTTATCAAGGCTGAAAATCCGTTTTAATGTATTTGAACCACCTTCAAGTAATTGTTTATTCATCCGACTTCTATAGTCGTTAAATTCAGAAATAGGATTAGACATTAGTTAGAGCTTTATCTTGATTTCGAGTAACTATTTTTGCAATAACAATACTTACTTCATATAAAATAAGTATTGGAATACTAACAATTATCTGGCTTACCACGTCTGGAGGTGTAATTATTGCAGAAAGACTTAAAACAACTACTAATGAAATCTTTCTATTTTTCTTAAGAAATTCTGGGGATACAATTCCAACACGGGTTAAAAAGTAAATTATGATGGGTAATTCAAAAATGATTCCAGAAGCTAGAACAGATGCTCGAAGTAAACCAATATAACTACTCAAATCAAAATCATTAAAAATTTCACTGCTCACAGAATAGTTTCCTAAAAAATTAATAGAAAGTGGCGTAACTATATAATATCCAAAAAGAACTCCTATAAAAAATAGAAGAGAAGCTATGAATATAAAACCACGTGCATTTTTCCGTTCTTTTTCATATAGTCCAGGACTAACAAATTTCCAGAATTCATATATTATATAAGGGAATGAAATAATGAATCCTGCAAGAACTGAGGTCCAGAGGTGGGCAGAAAACTGTCCTGCAACGGTTCTACTTTGAATTCTAAATGGAAGTTCTTCAAGACAAAAGTTACTACCTTGTCCAAGTGTTTGCGAAAGCGAGCAAAACCAGCGATAAGTAATAAAGCTTTTCTTTTTAGGACCAAATAGAAGTACATCAAATATAAAATCTTTGAAAACAAAAGCGATTGATGCAATAATAACAATAGCCAAGACAGAACGAATTAAATGCCAACGTAATTCTTCTAAGTGATCCAAAAAAGACATTTCATCTCTTGGCGTAGTTGCGCTCATAATTATATTTGATACTTAGTATGAAATTTATAAATACAAAAATATCAAAAAACAATCGATTTGAAATGAGAAAAATTGATTTTGGTTTTTTTAAATTTAAAGAAGCAGATGTTCTTAAAGAATTTGTAGACGATAATAAAAAGAGTTAACTTAGAATACTTATTAGATTTTAAATTTAAACCATAAAAACATTAATGAATTCAGATGATCTAAAGAAGGCTTTGAAAAAATATTTTGGCTTTTCTTCATTCAAAGGGCTACAAGAAAAAGTTATTACTAAAGTACTTAATAAAGAGAATAGTTTTGTTATTATGCCCACAGGTGGGGGTAAGTCTTTATGTTATCAATTGCCCGCACTCATGCAGGAAGGAACGTCAATTGTTGTTTCACCACTCATTGCATTAATGAAAAATCAAGTAGATGCTATTCGAGGTATTTCTTCAGAAAATGGAATTGCTCATGTCCTCAATTCATCTTTAACCAAAACAGCAGTTGAACAAGTCAAGTCAGATATTATAAATGGTGTAACTAAATTATTATATGTTGCCCCAGAATCATTAGCTAAAAAAGAAAATATTGCTTTTTTTAAATCTGTAAAAATCTCTTTTTTGGCAGTAGATGAAGCTCACTGTATCTCAGAATGGGGTCATGATTTTAGACCCGAATACAGAAATTTAAGAGTTATATTGGAACAATTTGAGCAAGAAATCCCTGTAATTGCCCTAACGGCTACAGCAACTCCTAAGGTTCAAGAGGATATTATGAAAAACTTGAAAATTTCAGGCGCTACTGTTTTCAAAGCTTCTTTTAACCGTCCAAACCTTTATTATGAAGTACGAACTAAAACAAATCAAGTAGATTCTGATATCATTAAGTTCATCAAACAAAATGCAAATAAATCTGGTATTGTATATTGTTTGTCAAGAAAACGTGTTACTGAACTTTCACAAACCCTTCAGGTAAATGGCATTAAAGCACTTCCTTATCATGCTGGCCTAGATCCTAAAACAAGAATTAATAATCAAGATAATTTTTTAAATGATAATTGCGATGTGATTGTAGCGACTATTGCTTTTGGTATGGGAATTGATAAGCCTGATGTTCGTTTTGTGATCCATCATGATATTCCGAAGAGTATTGAAAGTTATTACCAGGAAACTGGACGCGCAGGGCGTGATGGAGGAGAGGGGCATTGCCTAGCCTTTTATGCTTATAAAGACATTGAAAAATTAGAAAAGTTCATGTCTGGAAAGCCATTAGCTGAACAGGAAATTGGGATGGCTCTTTTGAGTGATATGGTTGCCTATGCTGAGACTTCTATTTCTCGTCGTCGATTTATCCTGCATTACTTTGGAGAAGCTTTTGATAATGCGACAGGTGATGGAGGAAATATGGACGACAACATGCGTTATCCTAAAAAGAAAATCGAGGCACAAAAGGAACTTGAGCTTTTATTATCAGTTGTAAAGGCCACAAAAGAAAAATACAAGTCTAAAGAAGTGGTTAAATCTCTTTTAGGCGAAAAAAATGCACTTATTCAGTCGCATAAAACACATCAAGCTTCTTTTTTTGGAAGCGGAGCTTTAAAAGATTCTTATTTTTGGATGGCTCTAATTCGCCAATCATTAGTTTCTGGTTTTTTGACAAAAGAAATAGAAACTTATGGTTTGTTAAAAATCACTTCACGAGGAAGAGAATATCTTTCTAATCCAATTTCATTTTTAATGAGTGAAGATCATAAATTCGATGATATTTCAGCTGCAAACATTATTCAGAATAAATCAAAAGGAATATTTGATAAAACATTAATGAAAATACTTGTAGGGCTTAGAAAACAGGTTGCAAGTGAAAGCGAAGTTCCTCCGTATGCTGTTTTTCAAGAATATTCTTTAGAAGATATGTGTTTAAAATATCCTATCACCCAAGAAGAGTTAATAAATATTAATGGAGTAGGAGAGGGTAAAGCAAAGCGTTATGGCTATAAGTTTTTATCACTCATTAAATTATATGTTGAAGAAAATCAAATTCTTCGACCAGATGATTTAGTCGTTAAGAGTACTGGAATTAATTCTGCACTTAAATTATTTTTGATTCAAAGTATTGACAGGAAATTACCATTACAAGACATTGCTTTAGCTAAACGAATGGACATGGGAAAACTTTTAACAGAGATGGAAACCATAGTTTTTGCTGGAACTCGTCTTTATATAGATTATTGTTTTGAAGAACTTCTTGACGAAGATCAGCTAGAAGAACTATATGACTACTTTATCGAGGCCGAATCAGATTCTATTAAAGATGCCTATGCTGAATTTGATGGAGATTATGAAGAAGAGGACCTTCGATTGTATCGACTTAAATTTATGAGCGAGATTGCCAATTAAGCTTTTTTAGATTAACCCATTCGGATCAAAGGGGATTCTTATCTTTGCCAC
>Ga0307998_1001291_pt1 | contig 13475 bp, 12 predicted proteins | sample Davwhametageno37_FD_203147 | JGI IMG/M metagenome (GOLD analysis project Ga0307998, IMG submission 203147) | Marine microbial communities from Davis Island wharf, Antarctic Ocean - #37 | ecosystem: Environmental > Aquatic > Marine > Unclassified | place: Antarctic Ocean: Davis Island wharf... | reverse complement strand
AGTGTGCTTTATCAAATTGTATTTGACGACCTAATGGATAAAGGCGACATGCTAATGGGCGACCTTGGTGGACGCTGCAACCAACATTATCTTCATATTGACTACAAGCCAGTTGCCCCTTTTTATCTGGTTTTCCGTTAAAGCGCAATCGAATACCACCAAATTCACAATAAAGATCACGAAACTCCCTCGAAGTTATTTTTTTTTCTTTGCTGAAACTCAACAACTCCCAAGGGTTAAGCATTACAGCTTTACCAAAACAGCATGTTCCAGATCGTGAGCAGGTAAGTGGCAATATACTTTGTGTACTGAGTTTAGTTCTTTGCATTTTTTTTATACCGAGTTATCTTTGGTTTATATTCAAGTTTTATTGCGATATTAGCCATAGGATACGATCGTAAGAGACTAAATAATGGAGAACTACAATAATGCCAAGAGTCAAACTTAATTTATTAAATCCCAAATCATAAACGCACCATGTTGCAAAAATAAAAACACCTAGTTCGAGCGCAAGTCTCATCATGCCAGGAGTTACAATGGGTGCGCCTCCTGAACGACTTGGATCATTGGGTACTGCAAATGTGTGTCATATAACGGCAAGAATAATTGGTATACCTAGCGAGAGGATGAATCGGAACCATCCGTCAGTTTGTTTCCAACCCGATAGACCGACCGACAGATACAAGTGCACGCATTTCAATCAGAAACCGAATTGTCAAATTGATGGGATGTGACACCATATTTCTCTTTTAATGTAATTACAGCTACTGCTGTTATCCAACGTTTTTAGTTTCATTACGTCCCCCACAGGGTAACCTCTCGAAGATGGAACTCGAAAAGCACGAACATCAGATTTAAGAAATGTGTTATGAAACCGCTTCAGAATTATCTTTTAAAGAAACTCTGAACAGCAGTTGATTTGAGTTAGTATGTCGCTTGCGCAAAGCCTCCAAAAATGGATGACCTTGAGAGAATGAAATGTTTTAAATAAAAGGAATTACTCTTCAGTACCTTTTTTAGATTTACGGTAGAGGTATGAATTAAAGATGTTTCTTTTAGCAAAGCGCATTCGCTTATCCGAGTTAACGAACTTTTGAAAAACTGTTTTCGGAACACCAAAGTACTCGTAAGTTTTTCCATCAGCAAAAGTGATTTCTAACACCAAACCTTGGTGTTGAAAATCAGAAATGCCAGAAACTGTGCTTGTTTTAGTATATTCTTCTAAATATTTTGCCTTTGTTTCTGGAGCAATACTAATTAGAAAGTGGTAACCGTCAATTACCTGACGACTCATTACTTCTGCTTCAGCAGCTTTTTCATCTCCATCTTGAAACTTATCTGGATGCCATTCTTTAACTAAGTTTCTGTATGTTTTTTTTAAGGCAGGCAACTCTATTTGTTGTTCAACTTGGAACAATTTTTTGTACTGATTAATACGTTTCACGGGGGGTGTTTTTTCTAATGGAGGCGCGAAATTACAGATTAAAAACTCTTGGCAACGATATATAATTTCTATAGGTGAAATAGTAATTCTAAACTCAATTTTAAAAAGGGTACTTTATTAGAGAAACATTGCAATATTTAGCTTCCAATCGGAATTTGAAATTAAAAACTTTCATCCTATTTCTAGGGTATTCTTTTCCCAAATTGTTATTCCATTATCACTTTTACGGTTTTATATTGTCCTAAAACGGTTTCTAAGGTCAAAAAGTAAATGCCCGCCTCAGCGTCAATACTTATGTTGTTTGTAGATTCAAATTCTTCAGCATATATAACTTGTCCGAGACTATTTCTTAAGGTTGTAATTATTCCGGTATTGTTGTCTCTTAGATGAATGTTAAAAGTGCCTTTAGAAGGATTTGGATAGATTAAAAACTCGAAGGGTTGATTAATGTCTTCAATTGAAACGGTACATATATCTGGACAACTTGTGCTAAAGGATGCGCTATTATCAATATCTGTCCAATTGGTGGTTGAGTATCCAACATCATCCACTTCAATGCAGCTTAGATTAGGGTTGTTTATTGAATTAAACCCCCGGAAATTCGTGTTATTACCGTTTTTAAGGTTTAAACATATAAGTTGATTATCAGAACAATTCAAAAAATCTAAAACGTAATTTTTGGTAACATCAATTTTGTTCAATTGGTTATTATTACAATTCAAACGAGTTAAAGCGTCACACTTGGAAACATCAAAAGATTCCAACTGATTCCTGCTACAAGTCAGGAATTTTAAAGCATTATTCTTAACTAGGTTTATATCAGTAATTTGGTTATTGGAACACGCCAAATTAAATAAAGCACGATTTTTTGATAAATCCAAACTCGTAAGTTGATTTTCAGAACAATTAAAATTAATTAAGGCACTATTTTGTGATAAATCCAACCTCGTAAGTTGATTAGAGTCACATACTAGTTGAGATAAATCTGTGTTTTTGGAAACATTTAAACTGGTTAGTTTATTCGCTGTACAAGCTATAAATTTTAAAGCGGTATTCTTAGTTACATCTAAACTGGTAATTTGATTTCTAGGGCAAGAAAAAAAAGCCAAACTTGTGATTTTGGTAACATCCACACTGGTAAGCAGGTTGCCGGAACAATTGAACTGAATTAAAGAGGTGTTTTTAGTTACATCTAGGGTAGTTAGCAAGTTATTCGAACAGCCCAAATCCGTCAAAACGTTGTTCTTGGTAACATCCAAGTTTGCAAGCAGGTTATTCCCACATCGCAAAAAATTTAGAGCGACATTTTTAGATACATCCAAACTTGAAATTTGATTTTCACCGCAATATAAATACGTTAAACCTGTGTTTTTGGTAACATCTAAACTGGTAAGCAGGTTTTCGGTACAGCGCATCTCAGTTAAAGAGGTGTTTTTTGTTACATCTAAGCTGACCAGTTCATTATCCCCACAATTCAGGTGAGATAAAGCAGTATTCTGAGAAACATTTATTGATTTCAGTTGATTCTCATCGCATTTCAACCAAGTTAAAGCAGTAAAATCTTCTATACCGATTAATGAGTTTATATTTTCACTGCCAACAACTAAAACGGTAACTGTATCAATGTTAACTGTCGGAACTGTGCCATCCGGGCTTCCAGTATCATAGCCAAGCTTTATTAATACCTTCTCAAAATTGGTGTCAGGTATTGCGGTTGTTTGTGCTGTGAGTAGATTAGAGAATAGAATTACTATTAAAAGTGATAATGCTGTTTTCATATTTAGTGTATTAATGTTTACTAACGCCCTGCCAAACATTAGAAGTAGGCCTTTCGTGGCAAACTCTTCGGATCTCGGGTTCATGTTCATTCTATTTCTATCGTTGCAAATTTACACAAACGCCCTATTTGCTATTTGGCTGGTGTTAGGCTCTGGTTATTAATCTTTTCCTCAATGCATTAAGGTTTTTTCGATTTTGTCCCCATGAAGTGACAGAAGGTCGGTTATCAGGATCGCAAATACTGTTTATCAAGATTTCATTTTCACATCGAATAATGGTTATTCGTTCTCCCCAACTCGCCCAATTAAATCTAGTAAATGCTAAAGCATAGTTGCTGTTGAGGCTGATAAAACTCCAATTCATTTCATCACCAGCTTTTTGTGTAATTGATTTAAAATCTTTGGAAGTGAGTTTCGTTTTTATTTTTTTGAAGTTGAGTCTACGATACTGAATCAGTCCAAAAATTAGTGTTGGTACTAGCCAAGGTAAACCAAAGGTTAAGATTTCTTCAGTTGTTCGCACGCCAGTATACGTGTGACTTATTTCAATTTCAAAAACCGAATACAAACTCATTACTGGCGTAATCAATAGAAAAGGAATAACTGAATAATGCCAGAAGAGCTGTCCTTTAGTTAGTTTCAACCTGTTCGTTTCTTGCATTATTTTGATCCAATTCGGTTTCATTCACTTGAGCCTAACGTCCCGCCGCTAAGGAAAGTGCGGAGTTCAAGGGTTTAACTTCGGGTTTCAACATGTATTTCGTTCGCGGCATACAGTTTCAAATTTACACTATCACTAGCATTTTCCTTCTAGTGGCTGTTGTGCGTACGTGCATTTACTTTAGCTTTTTCATAAATATCCCATGTACTAATGTCTGGGGTTGGATAGATAAGTTCTTTAGTAATCCCATCAGATTCAAGTTGTTTTCGAACGTAGGGCTCCAAACTTTTATGGATATTAAAGCAACTACAAAAACTGTAATTCATATCTTCTTCTTCAGTGTTTCCTTCTTTATATTGTTCATCGCCAACCAATTCAATTGGCTTGCTTGGATCAGCATTCCATGTAAATACTCCTTGTTGATTTTGGATGTTTTTATTATTGTTTAGCGAAAATAGTATGCCGGTGTCTTTGTCTCGGTCACTAAAATAGCTAATAGGAAAGTTGATCAATTGATCAATCTGGGTTATGTGCGATATGAGCCCAGATCCATTTATTCTATTTCGGTCAAAAACCTTTCTCTTTGCAAAATGCTTGGTCATTTCCTTTTTTTTCTTTTCATCTCCGTTGGAAATCTTGTCAATAGTCGAGCCAACTCACGAGCATCTAATTCGTCAAAAGCATCGGAAATAATTTTCCTTAAACTGCTGCCTTCGAAAAATTCTTCTTCAATATAATAGACGCTGCAATAGTCTTCAATTTCAACAGTCCTTTTATTGGCTACCAGTCCATCGATTGCAAAATACAAGGCGTTTTGGAAGGAATAAGTCCAGTCTAACAGAGGAGTGGGACAATCATGGTGTTGCAAATAGGCTAATACAGCAATTGAATTCGTAGTGTCAACATGCTTTGCCTGTAAAAGTTCTTGAATGGGTTCTGTGCAAGCTTCCTTACCAAGCTGAACTAAGTCAATCAGAAAATTCTGATAATTCTCTTCTGAATACAGATTATCAAAAATCCATAATCGCTGTAATTTGCTATATAATCGCCATTTGGCCTCTCGTTGACCTCTGAAGAGAGTGTTCTTATTTGTCTTATATTCTTCATAGATTTTATCGAATTGTTCTTCCGTATCTATGTTTTCCTGAACGAAACTGTTGTTTTTCTGAAGTGTTGATTGATATTCAGAGATGTGTTCAGGATGGAAAAAAGGTGGTGACATATGCGCTCCAAGATGAGCCAGCATTGCAGCGTTAACTAAAGGACTGACTGTATCAGGATCAACTTTGCCATCTGGACCTTTTCGGACTTTGATTAAATCTTCTAATAAGTCTTGGAAAACTATTGTTTCCAGTCCACCATTATCGAGATATTCTCTAAAAAGTTTAACCTTAAGGTCAAGATTGGATATTTTTCTTGGCATTAGCTTCGATTAATCTTCTTGCTTTCTACACTACGCATTACGCACAACGCCCCGCAGCCAAGGCAAGTAGGGCTTCAGGGAAAGCAAGTGGCGCGTTTGCCAAATATTCATACCTATTACGTTCTGATTGTCGCGCGCAGGAACCAACACACTTGCTGACTATTGTACTTACTTCGGTTCTCGGGTTCATGTTTATTAAATTTCTATCGTTTCAAATTTACAACAAGCCGCCCTATTTGGCTTTTGGCTGCTGTTACCAGCTGTTTTTACCAACTTCTTTCTTCACTGGTTTCTTCACATTTCAACTTCTCAATTCCTAATTTACCTCCAATTTTATAATTGCAAATGGTAGTGTATAATGTGTCCAAATTAGGGTCAAAATAAGGTTCAGAACTAAGAAGTTCTGTGGTTTTTAGATTATTAGATTCTAAAATACTAGAGACTTCATAAGTAATTACTTCATTGTCTGATGCAGCGAGCCTAATTTTTTCGAGAACAACACCCAGTGAGTCTAGGACAATTAAGTCGATAAAATCTATTCTCTTATCACCACCAAAATCCTTTTGATAGGTTATTATGTTTCGAAAGTCAGAACTGGATTCTATAACGGACATAATGAAGATAAAGTCAGGGCGATAGCCGTTGTCTTTCTGATAAAGAATTTTGTAAACTTCCTTGCTAACGGGAACCATTCCTTTAAAAGAGTCAGTTTGTAAGTTGGTCATTGAAAAAGTATCCGCTTGGTTGATTTTACAGAGTACTTGAATCGAATCTAAAATGGTTGATTTGGTTCTGATATTTTCTTTTTCGGTCTCGATTTTCTTGGTGGATAAATCCGATTCATCACAACCAACTAGGCTAAGTATAATTAATATAATTCCGAAGACGTATCTCATTCTAAAATTGCTGGTAACGATTGGCTAAACTGCGTTTCAATGCAGTTTAGGTACTGTTAGAAAAAGGTTAGAACATCTCGTAGATCAAGTCCTTTACTTTATTTATGTCTTCTTGAAATAATATATTTTCATCCGTTGCTGTAAGCCATCCCTCCAACATTGAGCGATATTTTTTTTTCTCATCACTAGAAGAGTTTCTGAATTCATTTAACAGATTGTCAATTAGCTTTGACTGGTCTTCAACTTCTATAGCCTTAGTAGATATCGTATTTGAACTACCTGTGGGAGGCTTTACGTAAAATGATCTATCTTCTTTTTCTTGCATGGTTTCTTTTTAATCTAAAACAAAAGTTTCTTTCCAATTAGTTACATCCTTAAACTCGGGTTGTTCATCTTTTGTTAGGTAGAAGTCTCCGAGTACTAGTATGTCCATTTCAGTCCTCATAAAGCATCGATATGCATCTTCAGGTGTGCAAACAATAGGTTCACCACGAACATTAAATGATGTATTAATAAGAATTCCCTTTCCCGAAATTTTTTCAAACTCAGACAATAAATCATGCATTCGCTTATTCTGTGATTTACTAACTGATTGTAATCTTGCTGAGTTGTCAACGTGTGTTATTGCTGGGATCTCACTTCTAACTTGATTTATGATTTTCAATAAATCATCCCCATCTTCTGTAGCCAACGGTTCTTTGATCAATTTTTGATTAACCTTTCTAACAATTAACATGTGTGGGCTAGGACGATCAAAATCAAAGTATTCTGATGTTCTTTCTTCCAAAAAAATTGGTGCAAATGGTCTAAACGACTCTCTATATTTTATTTTAAGGTTAAGTTTTGATTGCATTTCAGTGGCAAGGGGATTTGCAATAATTGACCTAGCTCCCAAGGCCCGTGGTCCAAATTCCATTCTTCCATCAAAGTGACCAATGACTTGGTTTTTACTCAAAAAACTCGCAACTGTTTTTGCACGTTCGTCACCTTCTAAGTGGTGGAAAGGATAATCTTTCGAATTTAAATAAGCTCTTATTTCAGAAGAAGAAAATTCCGGACCTAATAATGCAGATTCATCTTGTCTAAGATTTTTATCAGAGTCAGGGAAATTTTCGTAATACCACGTTAAAGCACATCCCACTGCTCCCCCAGCATCTCCTGAAGCAGGTTGAAAATAAATATCTTTAAATGAAGTATTATCGAATAAATGTCCATTTGATACACAGTTAAGCGCAACAACACCTGACATTACGAGGTATTCACAATTTGTCAATTTTTTAGCATAAGTGGCCATTTTAATGACTACTTCCTCGGTAACTTTTTGGATACTTGCAGCGAGATCCATTTCCCTTTTAGTTATTTCTGACTCTCCAGCTCTTGCTTCACCATCAAAAAGTTTTTCAAATTTGGCGTTGACCATTCGATCCCCTTCCTGGAAAGAAAAATAATTCATATCCAGTTGAATCGAACCATCCTCACTAATCGTTAAAAGATTATCTTTAATAAGATCACAATACTTAGGTTCCCCATACGGTGCCAATCCCATCAATTTATATTCTCCAGAGTTTACCTTAAACCCTGTATAATAGGTGAAAGCGGAATATAGTAACCCAATTGAATGAGGGTAGTTCTGTTGTTTGAGTATTTCTATTTTGGAACCTGTTCCTTTTGCTATTGTTGAGCAAGCCCATTCCCCAACTCCATCAATAACTAATATTGCTGCTTCTTTGAATGGAGATGGATAAAATGCACCAGCAGCATGTGATACATGATGTTGACATTTGAAAATTTCCCCATCATACCCTGTTCTGTTTCGTATTATCTTGGGTAAAAAGAGTTTTTTATAAAGGGATGATTTGGCTGTGTTCCAAAATTTATCCTTTAAATTACCTATACTATGAGCATTCCATAAGACTCGCTCAATTGTCCACGATTCATAATCATAGTAAACAACACTCGAAAGTTCGTTAATACTAATTTTACTTTCTTCTAAACAATAATTTATTGAATTGAGAGGAAAGGATTTGTCATGTTTAACGCGTGTAAAACGCTCTTCTTGTGCTGCAGCGATTATTTTTCCATCTTCGATAATACAAGCAGCAGAATCATGATAAAAACAAGATATTCCAAGGACTCTGATTTTGTTTGATTCTTGTTTTTTTGATACAAAAGGAAGTGCTCCATAATTTGATTTTAATATTTCACCAATCTGATTGGAAACTAACTCCATACCTTTTTGAGAAAAATGGCCGCAAATTTTCAGGAATACCGTATCGTTCCAGTAATCATGCTTTGCTTTTAAAGCACTTGAAATATCAAAAGCCTTGGTGCTCTGATCATCAAACTCTTTAAAGATTGACATATAATGGTCTGATGTTTCCTTAAGTTTAATACTTTTATTGTATGGTATAGGAAATATTAAAAGCTGTTTTCCTACTGTCAGTTCTTTAAGCTCCTTAATCAATGGAACCGAAATTTTCCAAGACTCAGAGTTGACGTCATCAAATTCAGGATAGGATGTCTTTTTTTGAATTTTTGTTCGAATATAGTTCTTCCCTACATGTTCTACTGCCTTGATTTTATTAGACACTTTTGAATAGAGTGTATTACTTTGCTTTTGCTCTGGAATATCGGCAACAGTTGTCTCTTCTTTTACTTTTCTTTCCTTTGGTACTGGATTATTTCCCAAGACTAGTTCACCATCTTTCAAATAAAAATAAGGCTTTGGGATTAAAATACTCTGCCCTGTAGACTTATCAATTCCTTCTCGAGCGTGTAATGTATTCCTTAATAAATCATCTAAATGCGGTATAAATATGACAATACTATGCTCAAAGTCTTTAGCCTAATTTTGATAAGCTATAATCTGCTGATCAACACCATATCCAGAAACCGCCAAATTAAGTATTTCACAGTCATAATTTTTTTCTATTAAATCTGTAAACCGGTGAGCATTACTAACACCGTCTCCCGCTGAATATGAATCACCAATACAGACTATTTTAAGTTTTGATTCTTTTCTCTTGTTTTGAGAATTTCTAAACCCTTTTTCGTCCGTTTCAATTAAATATGTACCCTTTCCATATTGCAAACATGCTGTTTGATTAGGGACATATTTATGTCCACACTCGCTGTCATATTGGACTATTTGTCTGAAAGTTTTTTTCTAACTTGTTTATAAGCGGACAAAAGTTCCGTATATCCATCCAAAAGTAGGGGGATAAGACGAAGTTTTGTCCAAAAATATATTTTTAAATAGTATCATTTTCTTCCAAGAAAATCAAATGGTGAATGAAGACTCTCCAATTTGTGGTTACTAACATAGGTATAAATCTCAGTAGTCTTACTGCTCTTGTGCCCTAATAGTTCTTGAATGTATCGTAAATCAACACCTCCCTCTAATAGATGCGTTGCATAACTATGCCGGAGCATATGACTGCTAACATGTCTTTTAATACCCGCTTTTTTAGCAGCGTTTTGTAGAACTTTATTTACGGAGTTATATGAATATGCACCGCCAGTTTGTCCTTCAAACAAATATTCTTTAGGCTTATAGGATCTATAATATTCACGCAGCAGTTGTAATAAAGAGTCGCTCACTTTTAACCTACGGTCAAGTCTGCCTTTACTGTTCAAGATCATTACCGTATTTCTATCCTTGTTAAAATACTCTGGTTTTAACGATAGCAATTCACTTACACGCAAACCACAGCCATATTGAAGGCTTATCATGCTTCGGTGATTGAGATTTCCAATTTGATCAAGTATGAAATTGATTTCTTCTAAAGATAATACCAGTTAACTTAAAGTAAGTTTTAAAACTAAAATCCTTGCACTTTCGGCATAAAAAAAGCCCTACCAAATTAAATTGATAGGGCTTTGAATGTTGTTTTGTGTTTACTTACTTAACGTCCACAAATGTGTAGGCTTTTCCTGCTTTACCAGCTCGGCCAGTTCTACCAATTCGATGAATATAACTATCGAAAGTCATAGGCAATTGATAGTTGATTACGTGAGTTACGTCAGATACATCTAGACCACGAGCAGCAACGTCAGTTGCAACCAATACACGCACTTTACCTTGCTTGAATTTATTCAATGCATTCTGTCTAGCATTTTGAGTTTTGTTCCCGTGAATTTCATCAGCTTTAATACCAATGTTGTTCAACATGCTAGTCAACTTTTTTACTTTGAATTTAGCTTCCTCAAATATCAATAGCTTATCCATTTGCTGAGATTCCATCAAATCAGTCAGGATCTTAAACTTATCCTCTCCAGCTGTAACTCGAATCACTTCTTGATCAATATGATCGCCAGTAGTTTCTCCGTTACTCACTTTAACTCTTACAGGATTGTTCAATATTTCTTTGATAAATCCTTCTTGTTTTTTGTCCAGTGTTGCTGAGAATAGCAGCGTATGTTTTCTGCTTTTCATCAACTGCAAGGTTTTCTTAACATCGTTAATGAAGCCCATGTCTAACATTCTATCAAACTCATCCAACACCAATGTATTGACGTTGTCCAACTTAAATGCACGTCGATTAATAAGATCCAATAATCTACCTGGAGTTGCAATAATTACATGCGGAGTTCTTCTTAGGTTTCTAAAATCACTATTGATGTTAGTACCTCCAATAAAGCATGAACTGTGCAAGTTGAGTCCCTTGGTCATGGTCTTAAATTCATCTTGAATTTGAGTAGCCAATTCCCGAGTAGGGGCCATTATTAAAGCATAGGTTTTGTTTTGAACTGGATGTTGAATCATTTGCTCAATCATTGGAATTAAAAACGCTCCGGTTTTTCCGGTTCCAGTTTGTGCAATACCCAAAAGGTCTCTACCTTCTAATAAACTTTCCAGCGTTCTGTCTTGAATCTCAGAAGGACGTTCAAATCCTTTTTCTTTCAATAATGCTTTCAGTTTGTCATTAATTGGCAATTCTTCAATAGTTCTGTCTGCTCTAAAGTCTTTTACTTGATCAGTATGCACAGCTTTTTTTGAAAGCAAGTTAGGGTCTAGGTTCGAAACTTGTTTTGCTTTTTTTGGTCGAGCTCTTCCGCCTTTATTAAAGCTTGGTTTGCCGTTAGAGTTGCTTGGTCGACTTCTGTTTCCGTTTTCACTTGAATTGTTAAAACGTTTTTTTGGTTTGTCTTTTTTGTAATTTGAATTATTCATATAAAATTTTGCTCATACCAAATTTAGGTAAGAGCTTTTGTTGTTTGAGAGAGTACTGCGCTGTACTAGCTCGATAAGAAATTTGTTTTGATTTTAATTGGAAACGGTCGCTGCCTGCGCAAGGCTTTTGAAAGTTTCCCGTTTTTCCGTCTTAAGAACTTCTAAATTTATGTTCTTGGAAAATTGGATCTTGGAATTATCACCAAGTCCTTATTGGCGACAAAGGTAGGGTTTTATTATTGGTATTACACAAGGCCAGTATTTATCGGCAGTCTCTGCCCTATAGAAGTCTTACTGGCAGTGTGAAATACTGCACGGAACAAATGAGGAACTCACAATGACTCGTTATTTCTTCTTTTTCTTTTTACGCGTTTTCTCGAAAGATTCGTTTTGTTCCATCAACGACTTCCAATCGTCTTTGCCATCATCAGAGAAGAGAATAGTAGCTTCTTTTTCGCCTTTGTCAATTTCAATTCTTGTAATCTTAACACCTGTATAATTTTCAATGGCTTCTAAATAATCGCGTTCTTCCTTGGCGCAAAAAGATATGGCAGTTCCTTTTGAAGTTCCACGCCCAGTTCGGCCAATGCGGTGTACGTAATTTTCAGCCACGTCAGGTATATCGTAGTTGATTACCAAATCTACATTTGGAATATCAATTCCTCTCGCATTTACATCAGTGGTAATCAGCACCCTAATGTCATTCGATTTAAATCTATTTAGAATCTCAATACGTTCTTGTTGCTCCACATCACCATGCATACACTCAGTGGAAATCTGAACACGCTCCATTGCAGATTTTACACGTTCTGCACGAACTCTAGTTCTAACAAAAACCAAGATTTTTAACGTTTCAAAATCTTTGATATAGCGTTCCAAAAAGAAACGTTTATCGTCCATTTCTATAAATGCCAATGCATGTGATACATTTTTAGAAACTGGATCTTTTGGTGATAATTGAATCCGAATTGGATTGGTAACCAGCGAATAAGCAAGCTTTTTAATTTCGTCGTTAATGGTTGCTGAAAAGAAGAGTGTTTGTCGGTCTGCTGGAATATTATGCAAAACATCTTTAATGTCTTTGTAAAAACCCAAAGCCAACATCTGATCGGCTTCATCTAAAATCAGTGTTTTTAAGTTTCTTAAGTCAATGCTTTTTTGATTCAATAAATCAAACATTCTGCCTGGTGTCGCCACTAAAATATCGATTCCTCTGTCCAATGATTCTTTTTGTCCATCTTGATCAACACCACCAAAAACACTTATCGTTCGCACTTTTGTGTTTCTACCCAAATCATGAAAAACCTTAGTGATTTGCAAAGCTAATTCACGTGTTGGAACCATTATCAACGCTTGTATTCCAAGGTCCTTTTTAAAGTTTTTATTCTCCTGAACTTTATGAATGATAGGAATCGCAAAAGCACCCGTTTTTCCAGTTCCCGTTTGTGCAACCGCCAGGACGTCCTCGCCATTGAGTATATTAGGAATTGCCTTAAACTGAATGTCCGTAGGACGTTTAAAACCCAATTGTTCTAGATTGGACTTTATTTCTGAACTGAGTGTGTAAGAATCGAATTTCATAGCAACTGCAAAGGTAGAAGGTTGGTTGGAAGGTTGGTAGGTTGGAAGATTGATTATTGATAATTATGCCCTGAGGTTATAAGTAGTTTCAAAACTTCACTAAAAGTCACTCTGAATTTAGTTCAGAATCTCAATAGTTCACGGCAGGGGAATATAAGTATCGTCCCCTGCAATCTTTGGAAATCGTTTGTTTGACCAATCTTCTTTGGCTTGTTCTAATCGTTCTTTGGAACTGGAACAGAAATTCCAAAACAGAAATCGTTCTTCTGGAAAAGGCGTGCCACCGAATAGTAACACATGCGTATCTTTTGAAAGTGAAAATGAAGTGTTCTCCGCATTTTCCGTAACAATCATATTCCCAGCGTCAATCGTTTCATGTTCGCAGGAAACTGTTCCGGAGACAATTAGTAATCCTAGTTCGCCTCGTAGGTTGTTGTCAATGTTTAATTCGGCACGATCAGAACAACTCAGCTCAATCATAAACAAATCGGAATGAACGGGCAGAGGAGAGGTTCTGTT
>Ga0307998_1001290_pt1 | contig 13475 bp, 8 predicted proteins | sample Davwhametageno37_FD_203147 | JGI IMG/M metagenome (GOLD analysis project Ga0307998, IMG submission 203147) | Marine microbial communities from Davis Island wharf, Antarctic Ocean - #37 | ecosystem: Environmental > Aquatic > Marine > Unclassified | place: Antarctic Ocean: Davis Island wharf... | reverse complement strand
CCACTTCATCTGCTTACTTGCAGTGCAACCAATGTAAATACCATCCCAAATAAATGCAACAGCATGAACTACAGGAGCTATTATGACCCAAGGTAAATATTTTTTAGCTTCCAAAATAACTAGTTCTTGATTCGTCAACGATAAAAGTATCAAATCGCTAAAAACAAAAAAGACAATTGAAACAAGCACCGCAATTCCTAAACCTATCTGGAAAGCAGCACGTATTGATTTCTTTAACGAAGTAAGATTGCCACTCCCGTAATATTTCCCTGAGATTGATTCCGCGGCGAAAGCTAGTCCATCAATACCATAAGCTGACATTGTAATAAACTCAAGTAATAATAGATTTGCAGCACCTAAATTAACTTCTAATTCTGCCGCTTTAACCTTAAAAAAAGTCAATGTAAATAACAAACACAACGTCCGAATAAACAAATCAGAGTTAATTTGAACAAATTGCTGCCAATGTTCACCTTTTCTGAGAATAATCAAAAATGCGGCCGCCCAAGTCCATTTATACTCTTTCCATAAAAAGAATATCCCTACCAACAATCCTGTATATTGCGCAATCAATGTTCCAATTGCAACACCTGCTATACCAAAAGCAAAAAATCGAACAAAAGCATAACTCAGCACAACATTTATAACATTTATGATAATCGCTAGAACAAGCGCAGATCTCGACTTTTGTATCCCTAATAACCAGCCGTTGATAACAAACACTGTAATACTCGCAGGTGCAGCATAAATTCTAACATCAAAATAAGTTCCAATTTGCTGTTGAATTTGGTCAGATATATTAATCAACTCACCATACAAAGATAAAATTGGCCTTTGTAATATAAGAAAGCTTACTCCTATTGTAACTGCGATTAGAATTCCTTGCGCCACAATTAAATGTATACCAGAGGTATCATTTCTACCATACAATTGCGCAACTTGGCCCGTTGTTCCCATACGCAGAAAACCAAATGCCCAGTAAATCAGATTAAACAAGGCAACTGCTAAACCCAGCGCCACAATGTAACTTGGGTTTCCCAAATGCCCCATCAAGGCTAAGTCCACCAAACTCACCAAGGGCAACGTTAAGTTTGTTAGAATATTAGGAACGGTTAATTTTAAAAAAGCTTTATACATCACAAAAAAAAAGCCTCAATCTTTTAAGGATTGAGGCTTACTACTAAAAATTAATATTCTAATATTCCCACATATCATGTTCAAAATTTACTATCTCCGCTTTGATTTTCTCCGCTTCTAGCAATCTATCAATGCCTCTAGTATAATCCTTTAGGATTCTGTTATCAAAAACATTGTTTTCTCTGAAAATAAATCCTGAAAACATTCTCTTTCTAAATAAATCCTCAAATGTCATTCTCTGACCATCGTTACTACTGTTGAATACCTCGTAATTTGCGAAGACATATCTAGCCTCAGGAAAATATATCCAAAATAAACCTTCAGGTCTAGAAATACCAGTCTCAGTATTTAAGATCTCTACCACAGGCAGCATACCGATAATTCTAACTTCCATAATTGACCTTTCCTTATCAAAAAACCAATCTTCCTTCAATCTGTACTCCTTAACATTTTGTGGCCCTATTTCTTCCGTGTAAGACGTCTCGATCGGTAAACCAGTTTCAGGATCTATATCTGTTGATGTGACCTCTTTCGATAATTTTCCTATTGCTTCACTTTTCGACAATGGAACTTGAAACTGTCCACCTACTCCATCTTCATCGTAAGCAGTAAGAACACCTTCCTCAACTCCATTTTTAATAACATCAAACAAGCTAATTCGCTCATATCCAATTTCTTTAATTGCTTGAAGCGGATAGTACAGTGGATGATTTATCTTTTCTTTTAAATCAATAATTCTCCATACTCGTTTATAATACGTTACGTCGGCTTCTCGAACATGAGTGTATGGTATAACGCGCCTCGTAGGGGATGTTTCTTTTATAAAGACTCCATCTAATACCTTGTTATCTCCTTGAGCGTTCAAAGAACCCACAATGGTCAATACTACAATAAGTGAGAAAATTATCTTTTTCATAATCTAAATTTTAAATAGCCTTTAAGACAATTGAACCTAACTTTCTTTGCTCTCCGTCAGGCATAGTAGCTTTAATATCTTCAAAAGTGACTCTAGACCCAGGTTTGATACCTCTTAGAATTTTTTTCATTTTAGAATTAAATCTTGGACCTTTAACAGGAACCTCTTTAGATAATCCGTTTGCTTGAGTATACACGAACTTAAAACCACTAACAACTACTCTAACGTCAAATTCAAAGTTTTCCATTTTGGCAATAATTCCGGCAGTACCTGCGAGTTTCATTTTAGGTATAGCACCGGAGGACTTCCCTCCAATCTCCGCAATAGGCGTTGGAATTCTCTTAACCCTAAATTCCATTGAACCCATGGTCTTTCTTGAACCATCTACTTCAGCAGAAACGTTAATTGTAGCATTGCCTTGTTTTTTAACGTTAACAACCCATCCCTCTCCGCTCTTAGAAATTGAACCATTTGTAATGGACGCACTTACTTTATCTTTAGCAACACCTGAAGCAGCTATATCAACAGGATTAGGAACTCCTATGTAAAAAACATTCATTGCAGTTGCAGAAATAGTTGTGCTTGGAGCCGCGACTTCGTATGCAAAACTATATGGGTAATGCTCTATTTCTCCTGTTGGACCTAAAAATGCAATATCTCCTTTATACGTTTTCATACCCAACGCATTTGTAGGTATAGAAACATACCCTTTTCCTCTAACTAATTTTACTCCAACAGTATCACCTCCTACTGAGTGAGTAAGAGAATCGTAGGTGGTACCAAGCGTAATAATCGGTTTCATTGTTGTGTCAAATGCCGCTAAAAAAACTTGAGCTTTGAAACTATCGCCTCGTATAATATAATTGGATTCAGGAATAACTGCAGCATCTAATCCAGTAAACTTATAAGATGCAGCGTCTACTTGGCTATACAAATACTTCACTACGTCGGACTCTGAATTTCTAATGTCAGTTTGCATCTTTGTTAATAGAGTAATGGTAGCAACTGCAGGCACTCCATGAAAGTTGTATGATGGCCAATTTTCAATCACGCCAGAAGCATTTTTTGACTCTTCAAAAACAAATGTTTCATCTAAGGCTTTGTATATAGCTCCATCCTCTTTAACTAAAGTTTTTGCTTTATCTCTAAATTCTTCTAGTCTACCCTTTAACTCTAAAGCTGATAAAGCCCCTGTCTTAGGATTTACAGGGTCTCCCCCTACTAATAAATTAGTTGAAAACGCATAATTATCTTTTACCTGAACGTACTTTAAGTTCACAATAGTGTCTTCTCCAAGTTCATTAACACCAATTGCATTCTCTTTTGTAATAGTAGGTTCTATTCCTGCGATTATTTCCACTTTAATCCCGTCTATGTACTTCACTACTTCTTCAGCTATCTTCTTTATTTCCTGAGCCTTATTGTAGAAAGGTCCTGTTTTAGTAGGGTTTTCAGAATATGATTCACTGAATTCTTTGTAAGCATCAGCATTCTTAGTCTTAAAATTGTGATTTGTATTTTCTAGACCATCGTTTACCGTTACAAAAGTGTTTAAGACTTCTTTGGACATGTTCATCGCTAGTAAAGCGGTGAGCACCAAATACATCATGCCAATCATTTTCTGTCGTGGTGGTAATTTACCTCCTGCCATTCTATTTATTTTTTAGTCTGTTATTGAATTGAGAATGAATTGAATTATGCTTTACCAGCCGGATTCATTGCAGTTAACATGTTTCCATAAATTTTATTTAACGAACTCAAGTTGTTAGCTAACTCAGATATATTTGTTTTGTACTTCTCTGTTCCTTCAATTGAGCTTTGCAAATTGTTCATCAAAGTATCCATTCCTTCAAATGCTGAATTACTAGCTTGCATGTGGTCAGAAGCAGATTTTAGCTGTAATTCGTAGACATTATTCAATTCGCTAAGCTTAGTACTTACGCTTCTTAGGTTATCTGCGTAAGCATCGCTGTCTTCTGACGAAACCGTTAAACCCGTTAGGGTATCAGACGCTGATTGGTATGAATCTGACAGACCACTCATTTTAGAAGATGCATTTTTAATGTTGTCTGCAAACTCATTTGACACTACTCCTACATCGGTAATGTCATTTAATTTAGAAGTGTGATCTGCCAAATTTCTAAAGCCTGATCCTAAGCTTTCAATTAGCTCAGGACCAATTTTAGCATCATCTAACATTTGATCTAATTCTTGGGATGCAGAACCGCCTCCTTTTCTAGAAGAAATAACTGTTAACTCGTCATCCTCAATTCCTGCAAGCTCGGGATAAGCTAAAGTCCAATCTACTTCACTGTGTGGTGGCTCAAAAGCTGATACAGCAAAAATAAGTGCTTCTACAGTTAATCCTGTTATCAACATCGCAGAAGCCCCAGGCCAGTGTTCAATTTTAAATAATGCACCTACAATTACAACCGCTGCACCCATTCCGTACAACAGACCCATCATTTTCTTTCCTTTCTTTGTCTCAAATAAAAACTCTATTACTCCCATTTTGATTTATTAGTTATTGATTGATGTTAAATTTTAAAGTTCCTCGTTATTTTCAGGTCTTCCTAAGAAAGACATTACGTTTCTGAACCCGATGTAACACTTTGCAGTATCTTGGTATTCGTAATCTCTTGTTCCATTGTGCAAGAAGTAAGAAACATCTTTCCATGATCCACCTCTTATTACTTTCCTTTTTAAAGAAGGAGGGTCTGATTCTTTAGCTTCATATGAATAATCCATGTTCATGTCATGAGCAAAATCATAAGCTGATTCATCAAAGGAATTACTTGTCCATTCAGCAACGTTTCCTGCCATGCAAAACAAACCGTAATCATTGGGATTATAAGAAAACACTTTGACAGTGTTTAATCCACCATCATCAACATAATTACCTCTGAGCGGTTTGAAATTCCCTAAGAAGCAACCTGCAGTATTTCTGATATATGGGCCGCCCCAAGGAAATTGGTTATTATCTAGACCACCGCGAGACGCCCACTCCCACTCTGACTCGGTTGGAAGTCTAAAATGTTGAACTGCACTAAATCCGCGCCCTCTTAAGTAGTTATTTAGTAATTCAGTTCTCCAAATTGAAAATGCTCGAGCTTGTTTCCATGATACTCCTACCACAGGGTATTCATCATAAGATGGATGCCAAAAATACATGTTAGTCAATGGTTCGTTGTAAGAATATGTAAAATCATGCACCCACGCCAACGTGTCAGGATATACATTTATAATATCCTTTTTAATAAATACCGAACGATCAATCTGGCCTTGTTCTCTACTAAACCTTGACGCAGCAGTTTTATAATCAATCCAAGAATACTCAAACATTAACTTTCTAGTATCTATCTGCTTTCTGTTGTAGAACCTTTCGTAATCAGGCAAAAACATTACCTCCAATGCTTCTCTTTCTTCTTCACCAGACCAGTTCATTTTAGCATACCAGTTAATACTCGGAGGATCCATATCTTCTCCGTACGAGTTCATGGTATTCGAAAAATATTCCTCATCTACGTCTTCTGCTAATATCTTTCGTGCTATGGAGTCTCTTACCCAATTTACAAACTGACGATATTCGTTATTTGTAATTTCAGTTTGATCCATGTAAAAGGCTGCTAAAGAAACCACCTTAGTTTTGGATTGTCTCGAGTTCGGAACATCTTGATCAGAATTCCCCATGGTATAACTTCCCTGAGGAATCAACAACATACCATAAGGTACCGGTTGATACCAATCTTCTCTACCTTGAACTCCAATTAGCTCTCCATTGTCATAGTTACATGAAGTAAACACAGCAATCATTATCAATACTATATAGGTCAATTTTTTCATGGCCTTAAAATTTTTTAGAAACTGAATTTTCAACAATCCAATTTAAATTTGAACTCACAAGTATACTTATTTTTTTCTATCTTATCAACAATCGGGTCTTTATAAAAAACGAACACTCTTGTACCGTTCAACTTTTTCATTCTTGACAAACTTATAACAATAGTTAATCATAAACTCTACACTGCCATTATTATACGCACTTAAATCAGATATATTGTAATCATACGCTAAACCAACTTTGATATTATCGAATTGACCACCCAATTGAAGACCTGCAAAATCAACTCCTGCAAGCAGAGAAACAGCGTCTTGAATTCTATACGAGGTCCCAACCCAAATTAAATCATCATACTTGAAATTTGTATTCAAATCAACTTGAGTAGAAATTGCGTCACTTTTTACAAAGAAAGAAGGCATAATTTCGAACTTCCGCCCATTCAATGTTGTCGTGTAATTATACCCACCCATTGCATAATAATGTCGCGCCTTGGTGTATGTTAACGAAGAAGTTTCGTCTGGATCATCAGATATTACAGATTGACTTAAATGAGTGGAAGATAAACCAACGTACATGTTCTTTCTATAGTAATAGACACCTACTCCTAAATCAAATACAGTTGCTCCTGCTTCAGAATTTGGAATTTTAGGATCCTCTGTGCCATCAAATGCCCCTTCAGAAGTCCTCCAATCCGCTGAGATAGACTGGTTGTATATTCCTAATTCTATCCCTGCAGAAAGCACCCCTTGCATAATTCGTTTGTGGTACGCTAAAGCTAATTTTACGTTTAATGATTGAATCGGTCCTATTTCATCTTGAATTATAGTTAATCCTGCTCCTACTTTGTGCTTCCCCTTTATAGTCCTTCCATAATCTAAACTTAGCAGGTTAGTTTGAGGATTCCCTTCAAAACCCAACCATTGCTCTCGGGATATCAAAGTTGCACAAAATGATTCCTTCGCTCCTGCATATGCGGGATTTACTGAAAGCCTATTGAACATATTTTGCGTGAATTGCGGATCTTGCTGAGCACTCATTTTGAGCGCGCTAAAAAGACAAACAAAAGCAATTAAAACTTTCTTCATAGAGTAATAGTATGAAATTAATTCTTAAATCCGATTAGTTTAAAGGGTCCAAGATACTCAAAATTTAGTTTGATGCAGTGCTTTTAATGCTAATTTCTAAAACGGAAATGTTAAACCCATATTATTTTAACTTCTGAAATGTTTGAAACCATCGTTCAGGTATTTCATTCTCAGTTGCTGTAACGTAATCTTTATAGTCACATGGCAGCATTAAATGCCTCTCGTACTTTTTCATGAAGTTTGCATGATACGGTACGTTCATCCACCAACGGTCTGATTTTGGGCTTTTATAAAAAATAAGTTCCCGCTCTCCTTCTTCCAAATTAACAGTATATTTTAGGTATTCTCGTTTATTGCAAGCGGGAAAATCTCCCTTCCTGTTGTAAAACCCATCAATAAAATACCAAATCATTTGAGCTACTAAATTCGCAGTTTGCCCATTATCATAAATAGTAGGGTTAAAGTCATAAATACCAAACGAAGATAGTTTATCACTCATTCCCGCGTATCGACTTAATTGACAAGCTTGTTCCCCATTTAAACCATTTGCAGATGTAACTTTGTTAGCAGGGGCGAATGGCTGGGCGACGGAGCTTATACTAAAGTTTACAAAATCAGCGTTACGAATGATTGGTTCAGCAACTTTAATATCTGCTTTCAACTCTCCTAAACGATGACTATCAAAAAATAACTCCTCTAATAAATGCAGCTCTGCCTGATCTGTCAAATAGGTTTGATACCCAAGATTCGAATGATTAAAAAGCACATTGGGCTGGTGCATAATAATTTTTGAAAGATAATTTGAATCATTTATAGAGTCATCAGTTCTACCTAAGGCAAACCTAGAATCAATACCTACCAAATTAACGGTTTGCTCTTCTTTCGCGTACGCCATGTAATTAGCATACACCAGATCTTGCGAACCTCCTAAAAAGATGGGAATCACATTCTTTCGAAGCATCTGAGCAATCGCATCAGTAACAGCAAAGTAAGTGTCTGTTACACTTTCTCCTTGCTTAATTGTTCCGAAATCTGCCATTTTAAGCGGGTTCAACCCCGGGTATAGCTGATAAAAATAGCTTCGAACTTGATTTGCTCCTTTTGAACAACCTTGGTTTCGAATTGATCCTCTCTCCTCTTCAATATCAAAAAATATTAGATCATACCCCTCAATTGAACCAGGATCTAGATCAATCTGATGCCCGATTTGACCTTTCGTTAACTTATAAAATCCATCGATTTTATAAGTATCAACTTTTTGAAAATAATCAAACAAGGACATCTTACTTCTTTTTAGCTTTTCGAACTACCTTCTTCTTAGCAGGTGCCTCAGCAGCAATCTTCTTGCATTCTTCCAGCGTCAAAGTCTCGGGGACTACATCTTTTGGAATCTTAACGTTTTTCTTACCAAACTTAATGTACGGTCCCCATCGCCCATTTAGCACTTGAATATCTTTATCTTCTTCGAAGACTCTAATATATTTATTCGCTTCCGATTCTTTTTTAGCTTCAATTAAAACTACAGCTCTTTCCATATCAACCTGAAAAGGATCATCTCCCTCAGCTTTTTTCAATGAAATAAATAAACTATTCCATTTGATATAAGGACCAAATCTACCAATGGCTGCTGTAACTAGTTTTTCTTCATACGTCCCTACATCTCTTGGCAACTTAAACAACTCCATTGCCTGCTCGTAGGTAATTGTTTCAATGCTTTGATCTCTTAACAGAGAAGCAAAGCGAGGCTTCTCTTCATCGTCAACATGTCCAATTTGAACCATTGCACCAAATCTCCCAATTCTAGAATACACCGGCTTTCCAGATACAGGATCTTCTCCTAACAGTCTTTCACCTTTTGCACGATCTGCATGCTCAAGTGTGTGTTCTACATTTTTATGGAATGGGGTATAGAACTGCTCTATCATTCTATTCCACTTCAACTGTCCATCGGCAATATCATCAAACTGCTTTTCAACATCTGCGGTAAAACTATAATCCATAATAGTTTTAAAATTTGCAGCAAGGAAATCAGTTACTACAGTTCCTGTGTCTGTTGGAAATAATTTATTCTTTTCTGCTCCTGTTCTTTCTGTTTGAGTCGTTTCTTTAATACCTTCAATATCCAAAGTCAACACTTCATACTTTCTTTCATTCCCTTCTCGCTCTTCTTTTACAACGTATCCTCTTTTTTGAATAGTTGATATAGTTGGAGCGTAAGTAGACGGTCTACCAATTCCTAATTCCTCTAGCTTCTTTACCAAACTAGCTTCCTGATAACGGGCAGGGTGCTTCGTAAAACGCTGTGTGGAAGTAATTTCATTCATATTTACACCATCGCCAATTGTCATAGCGGGTAACATTCCTTCTTGATCTTCATTATCGTCCTCCTCATCGTCCGTGCTTTCTAAATACACCTTCAAAAAACCTTCAAATTGTAAAATTTCACCTTTGGCAGTGAAATGAGTTGCAGATTCAGAAACATTAATTGTGGCTGTTGTCCTTTCTATTCTGGCATTCGCCATTTGCGAGGCAGTTGTTCTCTTCCAAATTAGTTCGTACAATCTGTTTTCTTGCGAGCTTGTGCCTAATGTTTCTGAACTTAGATTGGTCGGTCGAATAGCCTCGTGAGCTTCTTGCGCCCCTTTAGCTTTTGTGCTGTATTTTTTAGGATTTGAGAATTCTGCACCGTAATTTTTTGTAATGTAATCTTTGGCTCCATCAACAGCGGTGTCTGAAAGGTTTACAGAGTCAGTTCTCATATAGGTAATTTTTCCTGCTTCGTATAATTTCTGTGCAACCAACATGGTTTGAGCTACCGAGAAACCTAATTTTCTACTGGCCTCTTGCTGTAAAGTTGAAGTAGTGAATGGGGCTGCTGGCGACTTGGTAGCAGGCTTCTTTACTAGATCTTTTATTGAATAATTTGACTTTTCACATTCTTGCAGAAACGATTTTGCTTCGTCATAACTCTTAAATCTTGCGCTAACTTCAGCTTTAAAGCTTTTTCCTTTTGCCAATTGAAAAATTCCAACAACTTTAAAAAAGTCGCTCACATTAAAGTTTTGAATTTCTCTCTCTCGCTCTACCACTAGCCTAACGGTAACAGACTGCACTCTTCCTGCAGAAAGCGATGGTTTTACTTTTTTCCACAAGACAGGAGAAAGTTCGTAACCTACTAACCTATCAAGTACTCTACGAGCCTGCTGCGCATCTACTAAATTTCGATTAACCTTTCGAGGATTCTCTATTGCTCTCGTAATCGCTGTCTTTGTAATTTCAGAAAACACGATTCTCTTGGTTTCCTTGTTCTTCAAATCCAACGCTTCCTCTAAATGCCAAGAAATGGCTTCCCCTTCTCGATCCTCATCTGTCGCTAACCACACAATGTCTGCCGCCTTGGCTAATTTCTTCAATTCAGCAACAATTTTCTTCTTATCGTCAGAAATCACATACTGCGGTTCGAAGTTATTTTCAATGTCAATTGAAATGTTCTTGCCAGGTAAATCTCTGATGTGGCCGAAGCTCGATTTCACTGTAAAGTCTTTACCAAGAAACCCTTCTATGGTTTTTGCTTTTGCAGGTGACTCAACGATAACTAAATTTTTTGACATATTATAAGGTATAATTTTCTATTTCCTAAAAGTTGGAAACATTGTACAAAGAAAATCAATATTTATTTAGGTTACCACCAATCATTTTTAAATTATGATATGTTTGTTTTCTATATTATATTTCATATAATATAAATAATCATAAAAAGTATTGAGTGATCTTATGTCATTTTGTCATAAACATTTGATTTTTCCTAATTTCGTATTTTCAAAATAGAGGTTCACCATGTTAAGTACAGAAGAGAAAATTATTGACGAAAGCAGACAAGGCGAAGTATTAGGAGGAAGGAAGGCCCCAAATTCTAATGGCAGAAAAGTATTTATTGAAAGCTACGGCTGCCAAATGAATTTTTCTGACAGTGAAATTGTTGCTTCTATTTTACAAAAAGACGGGTATGGAATCACAAAATTATTGCACGAAGCTGATATTGTTTTTGTAAATACTTGCTCCATTCGCGAAAAAGCAGAGCTAACAGTTAGAAAAAGGTTAACTGAATACAACAAACAAAAACGCAAAAATCCAAAAATGATAATTGGAGTTTTGGGTTGCATGGCCGAGCGATTAAAATCGAAATTTCTAGAAGAAGAGAAAATAGTGGACCTTGTTGTTGGACCGGATGCCTACAGAGATTTACCAAATTTAGTGGAAGAAGTAGGCGGTGGAAGAAAAGCTGTAAATGTAATTCTGTCAAAAGAAGAAACATATGGCGACATTGCCCCTGTTCGATTGGGAGGCAATGGAGTGACAGCATTTGTTTCCATTACCAGGGGTTGTGATAACATGTGTACTTTTTGTGTTGTGCCATTTACTCGAGGGAGAGAAAGAAGTAGAGACCCCAAATCAATTTTACAAGAAGTCAGAGAATTGTCTTTGGCCGGATACAAAGAAGTTACATTGTTGGGTCAAAATGTTGATTCTTACTTGTGGTACGGAGGTGGTTTGAAAAAAGAATTTGTCAATCTTTCAGAAGAAGAAAAAGAAACAAGCACCGATTTTGCGCAGTTGATGGGTAAGGTTGCTCAAGTAGATCGTAAAGTAAGAATTCGATTTTCTACCTCTCATCCAAAGGATATGGGCGACGAACTACTGCACGTAATGGCGAAGCACAAAAATATTTGCGATTACATTCATTTGCCATTTCAGTCGGGTAACTCTAGAGTATTGGAGCTGATGAACCGAGGGTATACTCGAGAATGGTATATGAATCGAATTGATGCTATTAAACGGATTCTTCCAACTTGCTCTATTTCTGCAGACATTATTGCAGGCTTCTGTTCTGAAACTGAGGAAGAACATGAAGAAACATTGAGTATGATGGAGTATGTGCGGTATAATTTTGCTTACATGTTTAAATATTCCGAGCGACCAAATACAATGGCCCAAAGAAAGTATCAGGATGACATTCCAGGAAAAACGAAACAGCGGAGATTGGCGGAAATAATTGAATTGCAAAGAGGCCATTCTTTGAAAATATTGAAAAAAGACATTGGAAAAACCTACGAGGTTTTAATTGAAGGTGTTTCAAAAAAATCTACCAATGAACTTTATGGAAGAAATACACACAACTCGGTTGTGGTATTTCCAAGAGAGAATTATAACGTTGGTGAATATGTGATGGTTAAAGTAGTATCATGCACATCAGCTACATTAATAGGAAAAGCAATTAAATAGATGACTTTAGATCAAATCAAACAGCGCTTTGGAATAATTGGACATTCAGAACAACTGAATTTAGCAATTGACATTGCCATGCAGGTTGCTCCAACAGATTTGTCAGTTTTAATAACCGGCGAAAGTGGATCAGGCAAAGAAAATATGCCACAAATTATTCACCAATTAAGCGCTCGAAAACACAATAAATACATAGCAGTTAATTGTGGTGCAATTCCTGAAGGAACGATTGATTCTGAACTTTTTGGACATGAAAAAGGTTCATTTACAGGTGCGACTGATACCCGAAAAGGCTATTTTGAGGTCGCTGACGGTGGAACAATTTTTTTAGATGAAGTTGCTGAATTACCACTTACTACGCAAGTTCGTCTACTGCGAATTTTAGAAACAGGAGAATTTTTAAAAGTTGGTAGCTCTAAACCTCAAAAAACAAACGTTAGAATTACCGCAGCAACAAACGTAAACGTTCCGAGGGCAATAAAAGAAAATAAATTTAGAGAAGATTTGTTTTACCGATTGAACACAGTTCCTATCGAAGTGCCACCACTAAGAGCAAGAAAGGGCGACATTCATTTATTATTTCGAAAATTTGCAGCTGATTTTGCAGATAAATATAGAATGCCTTCCGTTCAATTAACAGAAGATGCAAAGAATTTATTGCTAAAATATCGTTGGCCGGGTAATGTTCGACAGTTAAAAAATGTTACTGAACAAATCTCTGTCATTGAAAAACACAAAACCATTACAGCAGATGTTTTATTAAAATATTTACCTGAAAATAGTGGAGATTCATCCTTACCGGTTTTATACAACGGTGATAAAGAAGGAATGACAGAAAGAGACATCTTGTACAAGGTCCTTTTCGATATGAAGAAGGATGTTGCAGATTTGAAAAAAGTAGTTCTTCAAGTTATAAAGTCTGACTCAAAACCAGACAAAGAAGAAATAAACGATCAAGTTTTTGAACGTTTATATGGAGATGACAACAAAAATAATTCTGTGGAACACAGATTAGAGCTAGCTCAGTTCAATGAGCAAAAGGCTGAGAAAAAATCTAGCTCAAATTTTATTGAAGACGTTTCAAACTATGAAAAAGCAGAGAATACGGCATCTAGAGAAGATTACCATGAAATATTAGTTGAAGAAGAAGAGTCTCTATCCATTTCTGAAACCGAAAAGAAGTTAATTAAGAAGGCATTAGCGAAACATGGTG
>Ga0307998_1001289_pt1 | contig 13487 bp, 16 predicted proteins | sample Davwhametageno37_FD_203147 | JGI IMG/M metagenome (GOLD analysis project Ga0307998, IMG submission 203147) | Marine microbial communities from Davis Island wharf, Antarctic Ocean - #37 | ecosystem: Environmental > Aquatic > Marine > Unclassified | place: Antarctic Ocean: Davis Island wharf... | reverse complement strand
CACTAAATAAAAAATAATATGATTAATAGTGTTTTAAAGATAGCAACAGGAGCAATCTTAGCCACAGCACTTTTTATGAGTTGTGGCGATTCGACTAATATAAATTCAGAATATCAATGCCCTATGAAATGCGAAGGGGTTGATTCTACTTATACGCATGAAGGCAGTTGTCCAGTCTGTAAAATGGATTTAAAAGAAGTATCCTAATACTAAAACAAAAACTATGAAAACAGTAATTACACTTACATTAACAGGGCTACTAGCCCTAACGATTCAAAACGCTGCAAGTCAGACCTACTGGCCTGAGGATTTTGTGACAGAAAACGCTACTACTAAGTATAAAGTAATTGGATATTCGGGAGATGGTCTAGATAGCCCCGTAGATTTAGATTTTAATAAAACAGACCCAACCGAACTATGGGTCATAAGTATGCGAACTGCTGGGGTAGGTGGTAATACAGTAACCTATCGCAATGTAGGAGAGGCATCTCAGCAAGCCTTCTTGAAAAAAGATGGAAACTCACGACATTTTATGTCAATGCCTACAGCAATTGCTTTTGGTGCAAATGGAAATTGGGGGAACTCACCGGGAATACTTGATGCAAACTTCAGTAATGGACAAAGAGCGCCTTTCACAGGACCTTCTCTTTGGTCATCTGATTTTGCAATTTATGCTCAAAACGCAGGACCAGGAACAAATGGAAGTCATTTGGATATGTTACATGGAAGTCCACACAGTGTAGGAATTGCATGGCTTGAAAAGAATGCATATTTTGTATTTGATGGTCAAAATGGGCATGTTGCCATGTATGATTTTATGGCTGATCATGGACCTGGCAATTCTAATCATGATGATGGAAGACTTAGACGATATCCTGAAATTTCTCTTAAACGAGAAGGTTTGATTCCAAGCCATATGGAAATTGACCCAGCTCGTAAATGGCTATATGTTAATGACATTGGAAACAAACGAATAGTAAGAATTGATATTACCAGTGGAAATGTAAAAGGAAGATCAAGTACTGCTCCAAGCGAAACATTGGCGGAAAATTTTGATATGGAAAATGTGGATTGGGAAATTGTGGCGAATACTGGCCTAGACAAACCATGTGGATTAGATGTAACAGATAGCAGATTAATCGTTACCGATAATGGAACCAGTGAACTGATCGTTTATGACCTCACGCAATCCATTGGATTTCCTGAAATTGGAAGAATGAAACTTACCGGTTATAACGATGTAATGGGTGTTAAACTTGATGAAGAAGGTAAAATATGGTTTGTGGATAAAATAGGGCAAGTAGTTATTCGAATTGATAACGATAATGTATCAAAAAGAGAAGCTGACGGTGCGTTTGTTGGTATAGCCGAAGAAGCTGTTTCAGCAATAAGTAGCTACCCGAATCCAGTTACAAATCAACTGTTTTTTAATGGCCTACCTGATGCAACAGTAAATATATCAGTTCAGGATTTAAGTGGTCGATTGGTGAAATTTGAAGCCGTTGAAAGCAGCACATCAGCGGTTGATTTAAGTACCTTAAACAAGGGCGTTTATATTCTTAGCATAAAAAATGAAGAAGGGCTTCAAATCCATTCGCAACGTATTATAAAACAATAAGACCAATTGCATTGGTTAGAAGTTGGGGGCATTAAAATAATGCTTCCAACTTTTAAAATAAATCAATAATAGAACTGTAAACGCTTAAAAGACTATTGAAAATAGATGATTTAAATATTGTAATACCCACTTAACTCCTATAATGAATTGTTCACTTATTTATATTTGTACACTGGGTAATTACTAAATTCTTGAAAACACAAACCAGTTTGTGAAATCTGTTTTTATCCTCTTTTTGATAAATAAAAAAAAATCGATCATAAAATAATAACATGAAAAATTCGATACAAAATTTACTACTACTGTCCGTCCTATTTATAGGTATTAAAGCTCATTCACAATCTTTTACTATTTCCGATACCTTGATTGAAGATAGCTTGTACGTAAATGGATATTTTGACGAGATGGTGACGCTAAAAAACAACACCAGTAATGATATGGTGATTAAATACCGCATAATTGAAAACTCAATTGATACTGCTAATTGGGTGATTCTATTTTGTACCTATCCAACTTGTCTAACTTTTATTCCAGAAAGTGGTAGGACGGATACTATCACTGCAAATAAGGAAGTATTGATTGCTAATTTGGGCATTGATGCTGGAAGCACTCCTAAAAATTGCAATTTAAAAATTGAATTTTTTGATGTTAGCGATTCAACGGTTCGAGATACGTTAGAGTTTGTAATGATTGCCAGTTCAACAGATAAAAACCCTATGGAACCAAGTTCAATTAGCGATTTGAGCAGTGCATCTCAATTTAAGGTATATCCAAATCCCATTTCAAATCAGTTTAGCATTGAATTTAAAGATGCAGATTATTCGTGGAAATTGGTGGATGCTTTTGGAAGAACTATAAGAGAGGCAGACCTTTCCGAGTCTAAGGAGTTAGTAGAAATTGACAGTAGCAATCTTCCTTCAGGAATGTATCTGCTTGGGATTAATACAGCAGACGGAGCTTCTTATCAAAAACGGATAATCAAACCTTAACTCATCAAGAAAGAGGAGTATGAAGTTTATAAAAATCCTTGGGATTCTTGTTGTTTCGTTGCAGTTGTCACAAACTAGCTACGCGAGTCTTATCAATCAGAACATTGTTCTCAATAAAGGGGACCTGATAGCTGTAGATTCGGTTCAGATTCCTTATTACGCATTTAATGCGGACACCGTATTTAATCAAACTAACGAACGATTGAAGATGGTAATAGGGGATAGCCTTGTGCTTTCGGTAATGAATAACACAGCAGGTGTTCAACAATTTATCCTAGCAAATTTTTCGATCAATAGAACTATTGCGGCTGGAGCTACAGAGCAAATTACAATAAATGCTCAAAAAGCTGGAATTCATATCTATTCGGCAGGCAAAGCAGGTACACAAATCGATCTTTGGGGAGCATCAGGAATGTTGGTAATTACCAATCAGAGTGATGCTGGAAAATCTACCTTTTATTGGAATTTAAAGGATTTAGAATCCGATAAAGTTCGTCAGTTAGATTCGGGAAAAACTGTGGATTGGACTAACTATTACCCGGATTATTTTATGGTAAATGGGCTAGGCAAAGATCAATTGGTTGGGGATGTAGCCTCAAACGTGAAGGGAGCTGTAGGAGAATCCATATTGATAATGCTGACCAATACAGGGAAAGTAAATCACTCTATTCATTTTCATGGCTACCATTGTCTGGCGCAAGAAGTAAGTTCAAAACGCGTACAGAAAGGAAGCTCTAAGGACACGTTTCCGTTGGAAGCTGGTGACGGATTGATACTGTTGTTGGTTCCAGATAAACCTGGTGTTTACCCAGTTCACGATCACAATTTGATTGCAGTAACCGGAGGAGGGAAATATCCTAATGGAATATTCATGGTATTAGATATTAAGTAATGAAAAGAATAACGGTAGCAATTTTAGCTGTATTTCTAGTTTCAAGTAGTTATAGTCAAGCGGACACAACATTTAATATCTGGATGTGGACTACAGGATTGCATCAGTTGCACGACGGTCTAACGCTTAAGAACTATGGATTTACTATTGGTGTTGCAAGGCCTTCAATTCCAGGTCCTACGTTAAGAGTAAAGCAAGGGCAGAAGGTCCGATTAGATGTGCGAAATCAATCGCAAGGCGCTCCTCATACGATTCATTTGCATGGTTTAGATGTCAATCAAGCCAACGACGGAGTGCCAGCGACAAGTTTTGTTATTCCACATAAAGAAACCAAACCCTACGAATTTGTTGCTACTCATGCAGGAACGTATTTATACCACTGCCATGTAGCCAGTGTTTTGCATGTGCAATTGGGAATGTATGGAAGCATTATTGTCGAACCTAAAGATCGAGAAGCTGCTCCGGGTTATGTTTATGGAAGAGACTTTAATTTGTTGATGTCTGAGGCCGATAAATCGTGGTTTGACAACATACCTAGGCATTCAACAGGAGACTCTGTTCATGCCAAATTCAGCCTGCCTAAATACGATCCCGATTACTTTTTTGTTAATGGACAAAGTCAGCAGCAGATAGATACGCTGATGGCGCGTTCTGACGAAAATGTTTTTATTCGGCTTTCCAATGTAGGTTACTTCGAAAATCTAGTGGAATTTCCAGCTGGATTAACCGCCACATTGATTACATCGGATGGAAGACCACTGCCGAATAAAATTAGCATAGACAGCTTGTACCTAACTCCTGGAGAGCGATACGGGGTGATGCTATCGCCATTGGGCAGCGCACTGCGCACCATCAAGATAAACTACCTGCATATGTTTACTGGAAAGCAAGTACACTCCGAAGAAGTTTCTTTTGGAATTGATGAAACATTGCCTGTAAATGGAGTAGCTCAGCAAAACTCCATTCGTACTTATCCGAATCCAGTCCAAGATGTATTGACCGTTGAATTTTCAGGAACTAACGCAACTCGAATCCTTCTGGTTGATGCCAAAGGAGCTACTATTGAATCAGATTTTCAGCTGAATGATGAGCAGTTGAAAGTGAATGTGAAGGCACTCAAACCAGGTAACTATGTACTCCAAGTTTATCAAAAAGGTAAGTTGGTATTGAGTAGAAGTGTGGTGAAAATGTAAATCAGCTTTCGCGCATCAATTCCTTAGAATTGTGCTTATTATCCGCATCGGTAGCACAGTTACTTCCAAAACAATTAGCAAAAGCACATTCAAATGCAAAAAGACCCATGGAAGCAAAATAAGCTCCGAATGCCATTCCAAACCATTGTTCTGTTATTGCTGAGTTGACAACAAATGCCGAACCCAATCCAAGATATAGCAACCTCGATAAAGGCCAGCCAGTCAATACACGTTGTTTTAAGTTTTTCATTTATCTACTTTAAAATTGCTAAACAATCAACTGCCTTTGCAGTTGCTGTTGCTTAAATGGTCAAGTAAAACTCAATAATGTACGCGTTAAACTTTTTAATCTATAACCCTTTAAATAGTAGGCTTCAGTAAAATTATGGTACATTTCAATTTCGAAATGTAGTATGAATGCACTGTTGATTTTCGGAGCACTTGTTCTTGTTGCTTACTTATTGGGAAGGGTATTTGAAGTTATTCAGCTACCTAGAATTGTAGCTTATATTCTTGTCGGAGTAGTTGCTAGCCCAAATACGTTGTCAATTCTGCCCGAGACTATTCTTGCCGATTCAGATAATATACTGTCCTTTTGTTTGGCTGTCATTACTTTCGAAGTAGGAGGAGAACTCAAGTGGGAAAACCTTCAAAAAAGCAGGAAAGAAATTCTTAGTATTACGCTGCTAGCCAGTATCATTCCTTTTTTGCTCATTGTTTCTGGTTACCTGCTCGTTTATTATTTTTTCAGTAGTCAATTCAACTTTTCCGAAATTCAAGATGTGCTTGCCTTTTCTTTACTTCTTGCCGCGCTAGCTAGCCCCACAGACCCTTCCGCAACGCTGGCTGTTATTCATCAATATAAATTTGAAGGGAAGGTGAAAGATGTCATTTTAGGTGTTGCTGCTCTGGACGATGGATTTGGTATTGTGTTGTTTAGCTTAACCATGAGTTTGGCCCTCCTTATTTTAGGAGGTTCTGGTTCTTCGGAGACTGGGCTCATGATTGGCGCAGAACTCATCCTTTCTGTGCTCATAGGAGTAATTGCAGGCCTATTGTTCTCGTTTGTAGCTAAGTACTTAAAGATTAGTTCAGAAGGGCAGTGGATCATTGTTATTCTATCAGCTATAGCCATAACGGCTGGAATTGCTCAGTACTTTGAAAAAGATGAGTTATTGAGCTGCTTGGTGTTCGGTTTGGTGTTTTCAAATACAAGCTCAAAATCCAAGTTGGTCTTTTCAGTTATTCAGCGGTATACTGAAGAACTGATTTTTCTAGTTTTCTTTTTGCTTAGCGGTTTTCATCTCAAAATTTTTAATTTACAGGAATCACTATTGCTTATTGTTGTATTCGTAGTTTTAAGAATCACCGGAAAGTATGTTGGCGCTTGGACAGGAGGTAAATTGGTACACGCCAGCAATTCGGTCAATAAGCGAACAGGAGGAGGACTAGTTGCTCAAGGTGGTATCGTTATCGGAATGGCTTTGTTAATTACTAGAAATCCGCAGTTTGATGCTGTTTCGAATGAAGTGCTTACCGTTATTATGGGCGCTACTATTATTCATGAAATAATAGGGCCTTTGTTAGCTAAACGCAGTTTAGAACAGGCTATCAAAGAAGAGTAGATAAACAACTAGTATTAAACCGGCTACTGCTTTACAATTCTAAAATGCTCATAATCCGTTTCAGAAAATACTTCCAACAAGTAAACGCCTGACGCTTCCTCAATACTAAAATCAAATTTTGTATTGGTTACCATTGTCTTTTCAGAATAAGGGTGAAGTGTTTTTGACTGCTAAGGAATAGCATGAATGCTTTAAGTGCTGAGCACTTTATATTGATGAACCAATCGTCCAGTTATTCCTTATCCAATTGCTCAAAAAACGAAGCTGCATTTTTTAAATGTGCTTCCTTTTTTTCGGGAGCCATTTTATCGAAATTCCGAACTAACATGCTTAAGCGAGGATTGGAAAGGAAGAACTCGCGCTGCTGATCCATAAAATTCCAAAACAAACCATCCCAAACGGCTTCCCATTCTCCTTTTGGATAATTGCTCATTTTACGCAGGTAATTTGAACCGCTGATGTAAGGTTTGGTAGCGAATGTTCCTCCGTCAGCAAACTGGCTCATTCCATAAACATTGGGAACCATAACCCAATCGTAGGCGTCAATAAACAGCTCCATAAACCAACGGTAAACTTCGTCGGGGTCGAATTGGCATAACAACATAAAGTTCCCCAGCACCATCAGCCGTTCAATGTGATGACAATAACCCGTTTCAAGTACTTTTTTAATCGTAAGGTCCACGGGTAAAATTCCAGTTGTACCGGTATAAAAAGATGCTGGTATTTTTCGTTTAAAATCCCAGAAGTTTTCGGTTCTTGAAAAACTTCCTCTTGCTTCATACATTCCTCGGGTAAATTCTCGCCAACCAATAATTTGCCGCACAAATCCTTCAGTTGAATTGACAGGCACTTTGTGCTTGCGGGAATAAGCCACCGCACTTTCAATAACTTGCATTGGGTGCAATAATCCTACGTTGATAAGCGGGGAGAGTAAGCTATGATTCAGAATAACTTCTTCTTTTACAATGGCGTCTTCAAAATCTCCAAATTCGTGAAAACGACGTTCAAAAAACTGCTGGAGCCAATTTTCAGCATCTTCTTTAGAAAACGGATAAATGGGGTAGTCCTTCACTTTTCCCGGATAATCGGAGAAGTTACTTTGCGTGTATCTTAATGCCTCTTTCCAAATTGGATTTGGGTCAGGAAAATGAACTGATGGAGGTGTTTTGTTTTTCGGGTATTTCTTTCGATTGTCAGCATCAAAGGACCATTGACCGCCAGAAGGCTCGCCATTCGAATCCATCAAAACATTAAGTCGTTTACGCTCCGATTTGTAAAATGAAGTTTGGAAGAATTTCTTTTTCTCAGGCTTAAAAAAAGTAGATAAATCCTTTGGTGTATTTATAAATAATGGGCTGTCGATTTGGTTCAATTCAATTCCATGTTTTTCCGCTTTTTCCTGTATCCGTTTGGAAAGCCAATTATCGGTAGGATCAACAAAGTAGATGGCTGTGATTCCTTTGTCAGCTAGTGATGGAATTAGATTTCTTATGTCTGAGTTTGTCTCAAGAGACTGAATGTACTTTACATGGTAACCTATTGATTTTAAGTGTATTTCATAGCTTTTCATGCTGGCTCTATGAAAAGCAATCTTCTGTTTGTGGAATTTGTATTGTTTGAAAAACAGGAACTCTTCCACCAAATAAACGGTTCTGGTTTTGCTTAATGCGGCTGACGATTCAAAAAGCTGATGCGGAAAAACAAGGGTAATTGCGGACATATTCTAGTTTGTTTATTTGGATCTTCTGCAGCGTTCGCTGCAATACTTAACTTCTTCCCAGTTTTTCTCCCACTTTTTCCTCCATTCGAAGGAAAGTTTGCAAATTGGGCAGACCTTAGTAGGTAATTGGCCTTTGCGTTTTTTCATTTGTTTACTCTTTTCTTTGGTTTGCCTGGTCGCACATGGGTTTGAAGGATTCGTTGATTCTCCATTATAACGGTTTCTTCTTTTCTATGTCCCCAGATTTTAGTTCGAGCTAGCTTTCCACTTGCTTCCAAATCAACAATTGGGTAAGGGTAATCTGTTCCCAATTGGAAAACATCTTCTGGTAGATCAAAAACCGTTAGTTCCCAAGGCTCGTGAATAAACGCAGCGGGTACCGGCTCTAATTCTGGAATCCATTTTTTGATGAAGCTACCTTCCGGATCATGATCTTTCGATTGTTTTATTGGGTTATAAATTCTAACCGTATTTATTCCTGTTGTGCCAGCTTGCATTTGAAATTGAGGGTAATGAATGCCAGGCTCAAAGTCTAAAAACTGATTTGCGAGATAGTAAACTCCCGTTCGCCAGTCTTGATCGAGGTGATGGCACAAAAATGAGACTACCATTGCTCTCATTCTAAAATTAATCCAACCCGTTTGTTTTACACATCGCATACATGCGTCAACCAATGGGTAGCCTGTCAATCCGTTTTCCCATGCTTTAATGCGTTTTTCATTGAGAGGCCTTTTCAATGACTCATAGCCCTTATTAATGCACTCATTTTCGTAAGTACATTCAACTTCAAACTTTTGGATAAAGTGACAGTGCCATTTGAGCCGAGTTAAAATGCCTTCAAAAGCGCGCTTGTTAGAATCGTAATTAGAATGATCTCTAATAAAATGACAAGCTTGATGAATACTCAGGTTGCCCCATGCTAAATAGGGAGAAATTCGCCCACAGGATAAGCGACTTTGTTGTGGTTTCGAAATGTGTCGCGCATAATTTTTACCCCGTTCTTCAGCAAAAGATCGTAAGTATTTCCAAGCGTATTTCTCACCAGCGGGTTGAAAGTCGGCAGGGTAGTCCGACCATTTTTCCTTTAGATCATTAGGTATATGGAATGGATGACTAAAATCCAAGTTCGAAGAGGCTGATAGTTCAACATTAATCGCAGGCATATTTATGTATGTATACCAAGCGGTATCCCAGCCTTTCCGGTTTTCGATACCACGTAAAACCCCATTTTGCTGTTGCTGTATCCAACTTATGCCTTGAGTATAAAAATAGTTCCCGACTTTTTTATCTCTATCCCAGGTAAGTTGAACTCCACTTTCTCGATAGGAAAATACTTGTTGAATGTCGTAATGCTCGTATATAAATTCAAAGATCTCCAAAGAATTTCCGTAGCAAGTTTCAACTTGTCTGTTGAATGATTCTAAGGTTGAGTTCATTACCTTAAGAGAATGCCAACAAAATTGCAAATGACGTAAGCTTACTTCCTGGTGCTCAATAAGTTTAATGTCAAAAATGTAGATTAATATATAGGGTATATCAGCTTGTTCTGCAGCTGAAATAGCAGCATGATCAGATAAGCGTAAATCGCGCTTTATCCAGACAATATTAATCTGAGGTCGAGCGAGCCTACTCATTTTCTATTGTAATCTGTTTTCATTAAATAGAAAACACATTAGAAGTTAACTTGGTTTTAAAAAGATCAACTTTAATTAAATTAAGCGTCGAAATCGTTTATTACCGCATAAAAAACCGGGGTAAAAACATACCCGTAGTTGTTTTGTATTGGTCGTAGTCCACAAACTTTGATTGTAGTAGCTTTTCCTCGTAGGTAGCTTTAAACTTAAATAAAATCAGCAATGACAAGAAAATTAGCGAGCGAAATCCACTCATAGAAAAGATGGAAAAGCCAAATGTGAACAGTAAAATTCCTGTGTAAATTGGATGGCGTATGTATTTGTAAATGCCCGATTGAATTAGTTCGGCGGAATCTTTTGGTGTAGGAAATACGGACAGACTATTTCTAAGGGCTATAACAGAAGCTGGTGCCAGAATAACACCTAAGGCAGCTAAAAGTAATCCGGTGTATTGCAGCCAAGAAGGAATTGTAACATCTAACTCAGGAATACGAAAAAGATAAGCAGTAAACAAAATGAGTTGAATGCTTACGAATAGAATATCCTTGGTTGGTTTGGTTGATTTGGTTGGTTTGGTTGGTTTGCTTGGTTTGCTTGGTTTCATTTGTGCAACCCAAACATTACTTCGACTTAACTTCTTCAAACTCTACATTCAGTGTTTCTGCTTTATGCCTATCAATAGCTTCATTAGAGCTTTTACCAACGTAACAGTTGCCTGCTGCACAACCAAATGCAAAAAGCCCCATTGAAGCAAAATAACCGCCAAACACAACTCCAAACCACTGCTCGGTGGCAAATGAATTGATTATGAAAGCTGTTCCAAGTCCAAGGTATAAGAATCTTGAGAGTGTCCAACCCGTTAATACTCGATGTTTTAAGTTTTCCATTCTATTAATTACTAGAAGACGTCATATTGTTGACTTTCCCAACCATACAACTCGTATAGCTTTTTAATTGCAACAACAATCCGTTCTTTTCTGTAGCTTCTGGATAACCAAGAGAAAGTAATTTTTCTAAAATCGCATTACGATCCGCACTGTCGTTAGAGACTATTTGCACTAGGTCTTTTTCCAGTTCAACTTCAACATTGGTTACTCCATTTACTTTTAAAATTTCATTTTTAATAGTAGAGGCACAGCCGTTACATTTTAAGTTAGCTATCGTGATTTCTTCAGTTTTCATTTGTCTTTTTTAAAATTATTGAACAATAGGCCACCCATTAATGCACCATATGCGCTGCTGTTTAAGGGTTGTGAAGTAATTGCACAAGTTCCACTTGAACAGCCCACATAATGATAGTAGGCATATCCTGCTATAGTTCCGACTAATATACCAATGAAGGTAAGTTTATGTTGAAGTATAAAGCTCATTGTAGAACTGTTTTAACGCTTAAGCTCAAATCAATTTCTTGAGCAAATAGCGTAATGTTTGTCGTTAAATTGTTTCACGAGCAAAGATACATCCCTTTATTTCACAAGGATGTTACCTATGTTACATAACCCTAAATAGTTTGATTTGGAGCGAAGAAAATGGGTGAGTTAAATACCATATCTACAACTAGTAAAGACCTCAATTAACTTCAGTTAAACCCGCTACTCAAAAAATTGCGCATATTTCTTCAGTTGAAGATCCAATGAGTTTTGCGCTTTTTGACACGTTTCAAGATCATCAGATTCTAATTCCTTAAGGTATCCGAATATCGGAACTAAAAAAGCGTGCAGGTTATTATGCGCATCGCCTTTCATAGAGCATTTATCGAAAATAGTAGTCATTTCTTTACGCAGTTCTGCTGCCAAATTATTGTAATGGGTGACATTCTTTACGTTTTTACTGGAAGAAAAAGTCTCCATTTGGTTGATCATGTTACTAACGCCTGTAGTCGTTTCGGTGTTTGCCTTCCAACGTTTTCCCTTATTCAATTTCAACTCATTTTCTTGCTCCTTTTGCTCAATGACTATGGAGTTAGAGCTGATTGTTAACGCCGATAAGTTTCCTGCAGAAAGTGTTATTGTGGCGAGAGAAATCGCAGATAAAATCATTCTTTTTTTCATCGTTGTTATTTTTAAAAATTAAAAACTGTATTTGATTCTTGAATAAATCATGCTGTTGTTATGGTATTGACCAAAGTTACCTTTATCACCCAAAAACAGATTGGTGCCTAGTTCAATACTAATGCCGTCATAAGGGAAATAGTAGCCACGAACTCTTACCAGTGCATCTTCACTGGTAAGGCCAATGTAGCTAAATAGTTCTAAACGTAATTGTTCTCTAAAAAGAGTTTTGTTCACGATTATGGTCATCAGATTGTCAATTTCGTTTTCGTTAAGGTTGTCATTGTGCTCAAAGATCACTTTTTGAATGAATTGCCCACTCAATTTCCAGGTACCCATGGTTCTGTCTAGTCCAACAACATAATTCAAATAGTCTTTCTCAATGAGTGCATCAGTATCGGTCGGATCTGCAGTTTGAAATTGTTTATCAAAATAATAGGCAGCTTCCCCACGGGCAATAAAGCCAGCGAAATCGGTACTTACATTTCCACCTCCCATAAGCAGTCTTCGATGTTCTGGGGTAATGGTTAAACCTACTAGGGACATAGACGTGTCAAAGTTTTTCTGGATACTCATACTCGGCAAGTCATCCCAGGTATAGGCTCCAATTAATTGTACATCAACAGCAGATTTACTCAAAGAATAGCGGGCAAATAATTCACTGTTTTCAATATTTGATGGAACTTCTATTTTAGATGAGTTTATAGTAGGTGGAGCAGGGAAATCCTGCTGCGGTTTCCAAATTGAAGTTCCGCTAGGTACTATAGAAGGAGTAAAGAGCGGAATCCAAACCAATTCAAATGTTTGATCTTTAGTCGGATAATATTTAGCATTTACAGCATTTACACCCATTCTTATTTCATTAAAATCCCACAGTAAAAACTCAGTTAAGTTAAGCGGGGAAACAATGTCAGTGATAAAGACACCATCTGCTTGACCCCAAACAATTTGTTGTCGCCCAATTCTAATATCTACTTTTTTGGTGTAGATGTCCATATAGAGTTCTCTTAAATCAAAGAAATCCGTCTGGTTAAAATATTGATAATAAAACCCGTTTGCTAAAACCGAGATATTCTTTCTCTTTTGTTTGAGCGTAAGATCTAGCGTGTTTTGTACAATACTAAAGTCTCCAGTTTCAAAAAGCACTCCGGTATAGTTTCGTACAAAACCGTTCATTTCAAGCTTTTCTTCTTCTGGTTTCGATTGCGCCATAAGTGCAGTAGACGCAAGGCTTCCTATTAGTAGTAAGAATAATATATAGCGTTTCATTTTATCAGAATTAACTTGGCATTGCTTAATGCTTCAACGGCATGTATTTCGTTCTTTTTAAAAGAGAACAAGTCGTTTTTGCTCAGCACGTTGTCCGTGTCGTTTATTTTAAATTTGACGTCACCTTCCAGTATTAAAATGCTGGCATCAGTAGGAGAGGTGTGTGCTGTCAATTCACTTCCTTTTTCTAAGGAAATAAGTATTATGCTTCCTGTTTCATTTGAAAGCAGCTTTTTTGTCTTAAGTCCTTCAAAAGGAAGGCTATCCAATATGTTTTTTGTCATCATAGTCGTTTGTTTTAGTAGTAAATAGAGTAATGTTGGATCAAGTATTATAGTCCTCTTTCCATCTCACGTTGTGTGAATTTTTCTTCCGTAATGCCGCTTTCTACCTTAATGTTGGTTAGCGCAATCACTGTTTTATGGTTTTTTTGAACGTTCTTCATTTCTTGTTTTACAACCACCCAATAGCCCTTAATTTGCTGAGTTTCGGTTAA
>Ga0307998_1001288_pt1 | contig 13504 bp, 10 predicted proteins | sample Davwhametageno37_FD_203147 | JGI IMG/M metagenome (GOLD analysis project Ga0307998, IMG submission 203147) | Marine microbial communities from Davis Island wharf, Antarctic Ocean - #37 | ecosystem: Environmental > Aquatic > Marine > Unclassified | place: Antarctic Ocean: Davis Island wharf... | reverse complement strand
CGACTCAAAAGCATTGTACAAGATTTCCGTTTCTACTCCAACAACATTTTCCGAATTATTCCACCAAGAACCTTTATTTACTGCTGTTGCAATATCCTTATAGACATTCACCCAAATGTAGTTGTAATCGTCCGCAGTTGCATTGGTGTTTTGAAGCAATGCCCAGCCCTCAAGCTCACCTTTGTTTACAGCATCTTGAGCGATTTTTTTACTGTAATTGAGTTCAACGTCTAAGAACTTTTCCGTCATATCTGATGGAACTTCTACGGGCTGAAATACAATGATTTGAGCTGAAGTTACCATTGAAAACAATATTGTAACTATTAAGAATAGATTTTTCATTTTTAAATTTATTTAATATTTATGATTGTGGAATTCCATTTCCACCTTTATTGGGCGCCCAAGAGGTGTGCATGATTTTCCAACCCGTTGCTGTATTAACCCAAACTGCAGATCCTCTTGTGCTGTAAATTACTTTTTCTTTAGACTCTTTAAAAACATAGCTTCCAGAACCGTAAAACGTCATTACTGCTGTTTTCATGTCCGGGGCGTAGGTCACATCCATATCGTTTAGATCCAAATTGTTCCAAACAACAGCTTCATTTCCACCAAAAGAACTTTTATCAAAAACATAAAAAGGATTTAGGTTTGAATCTCCCGTTTTATGAATAATTTCTGGGTGCTCAAATTTCGAGTAGGTTTTATAATCATCTGCCATGATTGCAGCCTGAAGTTCTCTTTGCATCTCCATTAATTTTTCAGAAAGCTTCACCTGATTTGCTTTAGCTCTATACGTTTGTGCAAACTCCCCATAAATAGAAACAAAGGCAGCAAAGTCTACGGCTTTAAGTTCTGATTTAAGTGCATTTTCATAGTCTCCTAAGGTAGCATAATGATCAGCCATGGAATCATATGAATTTGGCCCATCATGAAGCTGTTGTGCTTGCTTGACGTATTTCATCGCCATTTCTGGGTTAGGCTCACCGAATGCATCACGCATGTATCCGTAAGACATCATATTGTAAGATGAAGATGCATACTTTGGGAATTTTTCTGCAAAAGCTTTGAACGAATTCATATCCGTTGACTTTGTAGTTAGGTAATTTACTAAAGGACTATTGGGAAACTTTGAAGCTCCATCTTTAGCTACTAAATCGCGATCTTCACTCGATGCCATTAAATAGGAATGCCAAACTTGCTCTTCTTCGCTTAATTTGGAAACATTAATCACTTGTAATTTTGATTTTTGACTACCCCATTTTGAGTTTCGACTACTGATTGCCGCTAAGGTTAGCTGAGCACAACCACAATCTGGATCTAATAATAAGGCTGCTTTTGCCATTCCTAAAGCAATGGAGTATTCTAGATTAGTTACAGATTCTACAGCTTGATCAGAAATGATTGCTGCGTTCTTTTCACATGAGGTTTTTTGTACCCATTGTGCACTTGAAATACTTGTGCTAAGCACAAGTAAAAGGAAGAATTTTTTCATAATATTTATATAGTTATTTTTATCTAAAATACTAAATTAATTTCATTTTGCAATTAAAGATTAATGGGCATTTAGCTCGGACTCCTTAGTCTTAGGTTTTCGCTCTTAAAAAATTGCTGTTAGTAGGTCTTTATAAAATGCATATCTTTGATATGAAAATAAATATAACTTATCAAAAGTGACATCAAACGTCTTTTTTCAAGTGAACATGAAGCGAATCACAACTATTTTTTTAAGGTTAATCCCACTTCTTTTCTTTGTGATCGGAATTAGCGGTCGTGCGCAGTTCTCCAGCGTAACTGAAACCAGTATTTCTAATAATAATTTAAGAATTGATTTAACATTCGATGAGGAGATTTATTCAGTTACAGGTTGTACAACCCCTACCTGTATTGAAATTACTGATTTTAATGTGACTTTGAGTGGTGGAAACGCTACTCTTGCTTCCAATACTCCAATAACGATAACCAAGCTTGGTAATTTTAATTTTAACCCCAATTGGAATGCAGGTGAACCGAATGATTCTCCTGGGATTGGAGTTAATAATGAGGACTATGCTCAACATACCGGTGTTAGTACAATGAATGATTTACCCAACTCTAGAACTTTAAATGGTTTATTGGAGGTAATCAATACTGTCTCACAAACTATTACCGGATATACTTGGTTTGCTACCTATCCTGCTGGATCAGCTTGTGCCCACAATTATTATAGAGCAAATTCTGCAAAAACCTGGACGAATACCAAGGCAGATGCTACCGCAGCTGGAGTTGTTCTAGGGATACCGGCTGACCTTTTAGTTTACAATTCACAGGAAGAATTTGACTTTCTATTTAACAACCATAGTCCCAGTACAGCAGACACATGGATTGGTCTTCGCCAATACACAGATAGGGGTGATTTCTCAGAACCTTCTGGAGGGTGGTATTGGGATGATGGTACGCCTATTGACAATAGTGCCGCAAAACTAAAATATCAAATTACGATTGCCTTGAACGGGATTGCAGATGGTGATGAGTTAGTTTCTGTAAATCCAGTAACTGGCCCCGCCTCAGTTTTTAATTGTGCTGGCGTTGCAGCCATAAATCAAATCAATGGAGCCAATCAGGTTTACTTAAATGATAAGTTAGATCCCTATATAGTAAGCTCTTCTATTTCAGATGACAACACCACAGTTCGAGTAATTTTTAATGAAACTATATTTACCGATGCATTAGGTAATCCAATGCTCAATACAGACTTTGTCCTAAGCCTTGTTCAAAACGGGAGTGTAGCTAGTTTAAGCTCTGTAAATCCTTCCTCAATAATAAATTATGGAAATAGAATTTTTGATTTAATTCTACCCCTGATTGGACTACCCATGTCGGGTAAAGAGGTTTTAACAATACTCCCAACCCTAGGAAGTGTTTTTGATGCTGCAAGCAACACCGCTTCTTCGACTCAAATTAATAATACAGTTGGTTTTAATCCACCCAAAACAGGGCCAATATACTTGAGTAACATCTACAAAACCTCGACAGTTTCTGGGACATTAGTTGTTGCTTCCGAAACTTTTTTATGTGATGATGTTACATTTACCAACTACAACCAAGCCTATCATGATGGGGTTGTTTTAGAACCACAAGTCGGGAATTATTTGCTCTACAACAAAAACTATTCCTATCCTTCTGTCTTGATTCAAGGATCTGATTTTGGTTATTTTCATCTTCGAGGATTTGATAGAATCCTAGAGGTTCGAAAATCTGATGGACTAATCGTTGCCGAGTATTCTTGTTTATAAACATCGAGTTTTTCTTACTTACAAGACCATTCGTTTTTAATTGTATACCTTGTTGGAACATCAAAATTCTAGCATGCACGCAAAAAAACCCAACGCTACTATTGCTCAAATTATCTTACTAATTCTAGCGGGGGAATCTGTCTTTATTTTACCTTTTGTATTGCCTCGGATTTTTAGACCCACCTTTTTAGATGTATTTGAGCTGACCAATTTTCAACTCGGAGGCTGTTTTTCAATCTATGGAACCGTTGCCCTTTTATCGTATTTATACGGAGGCGCTATTGCTGATAAGTTCTCCCCAAGAAAACTCATTGCTGGGTCTTTATTTTTAACAGCATTAGGAGGTTTGGCTTTGTCAACCTTCCCTTCTGTTGGCACATTACAATTGATCTATGGCTATTGGGGCTTTACTACAATTTTTCTGTTTTGGGGGGCTATGATTAAAGCTACCCGAGTTTGGGGAGGAACAACAAAACAAGGAAGTGCCTTTGGGTTTTTAGAAGGGGGACGGGGGTTTGTTGCAGCTACCATTGGTGCAATTGGCGTTTATATTTTTTCGGTAATCTTGCCGAGTAATATCGCTACTGCTATGCTTGTGGAACGTCAAGATGCCTTTAGTTATGTCATTTTATTCGCATCTGGGCTTGCCTTTATTGTTGGAGGCCTCGTCTTCTTTTTTATGGATAATTCTGAAAAAGCAGACGCACCAATAAATACATCTGATTCTTCTTTAAAAAACATTAAAAAGGTATTCAAAATTCCTTCTGTATGGTGGTTGATGTTGATTGTATTATCTGCCTATGTAGGTTATAAACTGACCGATATCTTTTCTCTATACGCCTCAGAAATCATGCTTTTTGATGAAGTAAAAGCTGCACAGATTGGAACGTTCCAATTGTATATTCGGCCAATCGTTTGCGTAGCTATTGGTTTATTGGCCGACAAATCTCGTGGGTCATTGTGGATTATCATTGGGTTTATTATAATGCTGAGTGGAGCACTTATTTTTGCAACTGGACTGGTTCAGTCGGGGTTGAACTTTTTGTTTTTCTTATCCTTAATCATTACCGCAACAGGAACCTATGCCATTCGAACATTATATTTTGCTGTTTTACAAGAAGGTAAAATTCCCCTCGCAATCACCGGAACAGCGGTCGGATTAATATCTGTTGTGGGGTATACTCCAGATATTTTTGTGGGACCAATCATGGGGTACTTATTAGATAATTCCCCCGGAATTGTTGGACATCAACAGGTTTTTATGATGTTAGCGCTATTTTCTGCTCTCGGATTAATTGCATCAATTCGATTTTCTAGGTTAGGTGTTCTTAAAAACAGTTAATTGTGCTTTACCTAAAGATATTTACTATATTTAAAAAAAAATGGAATTAATAACCACCCTTTCTCAAATCGTAATTGCAGCATCTATATTAATTGTTTGGGTCTTTCGATTTGATAATATTGTAATAGAATTCAATCATTTTGGCTTACCCGATTTGCTTCGTAGTATGGTCGGAGCTGTAAAAATAGCAATGGCAACACTTTTGGTTGCAGGTATTTGGTATCCTGCTCTCATTCTAGTTCCTGCTGGGGTGATTGCTTTTTTAATGCTTTGCGCCCTTTACGCGCACTTTAGTGTTCGCAATCCGATGCAAAAATACCTTCCGGCTTTTAGTCTACTATGTCTTTCCCTATTTCTTGTTGCTGGTCAAATGAACCTCCTGTAAATGTCTCAAATTTACTGGTTATCTTATTTTTCTGGGCTCTCTTTCCTTGGCTTTGGTTTCAGCTGTTTTTTTAGTAATAAAATGGTTTTAGAATTTCAGCGGTATCAACTTGCTCGTTTCAGAACAACAACTGGGTTTTTTCAAATCGTTGGCGCCATTGGCCTTTTGTGTGCAAGTCAAAGTGGATTGATTTGGTCTATTAGTTCTCTGGGATTAAGCATTTTAATGCTTCTCGGCTTCATTGTTCGTTTAAAAATAAAAGACAATTGGATTCAATCGTTTCCTTCTCTTTTTTACATGGTTTTAAACGGCTATATTTTCTGGCAGACTACTTTATTTATTTAAGTTGTTATTTGCAATCATTGTTTTATATCTGTAACTTCGAAAAGATTTAAAACTATATTATTATGAAAAATTTATTATTAGGTGTATTTACATTATGCACAACATTTCTTTCTGCCCAAGAATACCATTGGACAGCTTACAATTTTACAGTTGCTCCTGAAGACGTAGAGATTGTTGGAAAACTTGTTGGAGATTATTTTGGAGTTGAAGGAAATAAAGCAGCAGGCGTATCTGTTTTTTTATTCGAAAATCACTTCAGTGATAATGGAATGAACTTTTCTCATTCGCTCATTTTTACTGGTACTATTGATGCAGTTGGAGCACAATATGCTCTAGATTCAGGTGCAAAATGGCAGTTGTTCCTTACTAAAATGAATCGATACACAAACGATTATTCTTCAGCAGCTGGAAAAAGTGTGGTATCATACGGAAAACCGGGATCTCATCCCATTCAGAACCTTTATTCGATGAGAATTGAAGATCAAACGAAATTTGCTAAAGCCTTTACAAAATATCACAGCAAATACAGTCCTAGTGACAGAAGAGTTACGCTTGGACGCGTTGGTTTAGGAAGAAGCCCTGATGGAGAAACCCATTACATCCTTGTTGGAGTTGATGATTTCAAAACTGCAATGAGCTCAGGAAGCTACAGAGAAAACAACAAGGCTGCAATGGCAGCTTGGAAAGAATACTGGGAAAATACAGGAGAGGTAAAACTAATCCGATCTTCTACGCGTGTTATGCTGGGTAAATGGTAAGCACTAGCTTGTAAAAAAAATACCAATTTTATTAAAATCACTCCAATGCATTCCGATGCGGAGTGATTTTTTGTTTTATCACTAGGGCATCATTAAACACAAAAGGCTTAGGCATCATGCTGGGGGTTCGTGCCTTCACTTCAACCCAAGGATTGTCCATAAGATCAAAAGAGTATTCTAATAATGTAAACGAAGGGGTTCGTTCTTTTGAAATGGTGTACGAAACTTCAAGTGCATCCATTCCATATACATAGAACGTAAGAAGTCTAGTATTGGATTCGGTATAAGACAACTTATTTTTAACCGCAACTCCATTAAATGCTAGAGAAGTAAAGGTCATTTCTTGGTCTACATATAGTCTGAGAACATTTGATTTTTTCTGAGGAATTAATTTAAATGTGACTGTCCGTTGATCTCCTACAAGCGTATCTTGAAGTAGCGTTGGTTGATAGTGTGGTATTACTTTCGCAGGCGCTTCCGCTGCAAAAGTGTATCCTGAATTGTATTTACTTTTTGCTGCAGATGTTACAACAGAAGCTGCTGTCTTGGGTTCCGTTCCAAGATACGATCGCGTCCAATCGTCTAATACAGTGTCATAGGTTAACCAGTACGCCTGCTGAGCATCTAGGTCTTGGAAATACATAAGACTATTGGGCTTTTTCCGGTCTTCGTTGAAATCACTTGTAATATGTGCTTGAACAAAAAAGATAAGAGCAAGCAAAACAAAGCTTTGAGCTAAGCGTTTTTTGTAGGCATAACCGCTCAAAAAAGAAAGTAACAATCCAAAAAGTAAGACTGTAAAAACAGTGCTGATTACAATCGTCTTTAGACCCAAACCGACTGGGAAGGTTTGGATTAATGGACTGAATATTACTACTGCTGGGGTGGCCAAAACCAAGTGAATCAAAGGATTTACTTCTTTTTGCTTTAGAAGCAACCCAAATGAAATTAAGGCGCAGTAAAAAGGAAGGATGAAATAAGCAGCTCCCTTCAGGTAAATCGCAAGGAGAATGTTGATCAGCAACCAGACCAAAAGTGGAGTAACAAAAAGGTTTGCTGTGGTTATTTCTTTTTGAAATTTAGTATACATATACCACGTTATTCCGAGTGAAAAAGAAACGAAAAATGCAATATAGGTATGTCCATTGTATGTAAATCCATGAAGGATTTCTTGGTAGTGTGGGTATATTTTAAGTAGTGTTGGCCATCCATAAAAACCAATAAAAAGAGCTCCCGCAACAGCAAATAAAAACGGAATCGAACCTTTCACAATATAAATCGGTTTTAATTTTTTTGTTCTAAATCCAAAAAAAAGTAAGCCCCCAAACAACAGAACCGCACCAAAAACAGAGGGCATCACCCAATTAAAAGGATAGGCTATCATTTTCAGTATTGGAAAATTCGTGTATACATAGTCTTCATCGCTTTTGACTTGCTCTAAATCTGCATCTGCAAAATAATGCAGCAAAGGCATTAAATAACTTCCTTGATGCTCTAGTGAGTTACGATCCATTCGTTCAAAATTATCTCCTGCCGTATGATAGTCAAAATGATCGTCAATAAAAGCAAAGAATAAACCATCGATATCGCCTTCTACCCTCAAAATAGTAGAGTCGGTATCGTTTGGTAACATTTTATAAACGCTATATAAAAGTGAACTGGCAACTGGAAATTCGGGATTGGCTTCTATAAACCCTTTGATTAGGTTTTTATTTCCCTGATTGGTTTCCACAATCATGGAGCTAGGACCACCACTTCCTCGTGCTTCAAAATTTAGAGCCAAACCAATATTCTTTGCCCATGGATGCGAACGTACAAATAGTTTGGCTCCAACGAGTCCAACTTCTTCCGCATCGGTAAATAAAATAATGATGTCGTTCTTGGGCTGTTTTCCACTGGCTTTGTATGCTCTGAGAGATTCTAGGATAGCGACCACTCCGCTTCCTGCATCGCTAGTTCCAAAAGAAGGGGTTAGCGCACTATCGTAATGAGAAAAAATAAGAAGGGCTTTCCCTGCTTCTGAACCTTTAATTTTAGCGATAATGTTTACAGGTTGATTCATGCGCCCGCGTCTTTCGTTCAAAATATATCCTTGTTGAGTTTCTGGGGAAAGGCCAAGATCTTTTAAGGATTGGATTAAAAACTCACGTACGCGTTTGTTTTCTGCAGTTCCTACATAGTGTGGAGCTTTAGAGATTTCTTTGAGGGGAATGAGTGCTCTTTCGGTAGAGAATTCTACTTCTGGAGCAGTTAGTGACGATATCGTCTGGGGCATAAGACTATAAAAACTAAAATAGATTAAGCCTAAAAGCAAGAAAAAAGAAACTACAGAAGCATTTTTCATATCAATGTTTTTTTTAAAAGTATAACTAATCTAAAAACAAAACGATGATAAAAAAGTCAATTCTACTTCATTTTTTAACTCTACTTGAAATTAAATACCCTGAAACCTGTCAGTTTAGGAGATACATTTATCTTTAACAAAAAAAATTGTTGAAAAAGATATTCAAAATTGTAATGTTTGCAATGCTTACACTTGTTAGCCTCCTTATTCTTTTCTGTAGTGCTTTTTACTTCACTTACAATGAAGAGCTCCCAACGGGAAAACAAGGTATAGCTGCCGATAAATTAGCCAACAAAATGTTGGATGCCTTGAACTATAAAGCCTATAAAGAAACCAACTCTCTCGCTTGGACTTTTAGAGATAAGCATCACTACCAGTGGTCTAAAAATCAAAACCGTTGCAGTGTTCAATGGGATGATATCGCAGTTCAATTGGATCTTAAAAACAAGAGCAACTCAGCTGTATCGGTTGGAGGGCAACTCTATTCTGGAGAGGAAAAAGAGCAATTAATCAATAAAGCATTAGCCTATTTCAATAACGATTCTTTTTGGCTCGTTGCACCCTATAAAGTTTTTGATGTTGGTGTGGAGCGACGCTTGGTGAAACAAGAAGATGGCTCTGATGCGCTTTTAATTACCTATACTTCTGGGGGCACTACCCCTGGAGATTCTTATTTATGGCATTTGGATGAGCAAGGATTCCCAACTTCCTTTCAAATGTGGGTACAAATCATTCCAGTTCAAGGCATTTCTGCTACTTGGGAACAATGGATAACAACAAAAAGCGGAGCAAAACTGCCCCGCTTTCACAAACTTCTTTTTCTTGATATAATAATGGGTTCCGTTCAAGGAACAAAGTAAGGTTTCGTTTTGCTATTTAAAGCTAAACGTTAATCCCGCATGTTTTTCTAGGCGGTCTAAAAGAGCGTCTCCCATTGCAGTCGATGGGGTTAAAACGCCACTAATTTCGGGTAAGGAATCTTTAGCCAAGCAGACTGCAGCTTCGCCCAACATCTTGGAAGTTGAGCCATAACCTGGATCTTTATCGCCCGTTACTTTTCCTAGTGCCGTAGTTCCATCTTCCAGGGTTGCATAAAATCGGAGGCTGTAGAATCCATTTTCTCTTTGATCTTTAGTCGGACCTTCTCCCGGCTTAGGGAACATTCTATTAGCAATACGTTTTAAGATTGATCCCGGTTTTGCAGTCATCAGTATTAAAGGAAGTGCCGACATATTACCTTTCATTCTTCCCTTAAACCCTTTCCCACTCATTGTTGCTTCGTCATATCGAAAATCGTTTCCATAGGCATATCCACTCAAAGCATTGGAACGTCGTACCACCTTGGTGTTGATTCCCGCCATAATGAACGGCCCAATCCAGCTTTTAGAAGTAGGATCGAAAATTACTTTTTGTAAATCCGGATGGTCTCCACCTTCTTGTTTGTCTTTTGGGTTTAAGCCGTAGGGATTTACTAAAACTTTATAGATGTTCTTGTCTTGCATAGCCTCTTCCAAAACCTTACTCAAACTTGCGTATGTACCACCACTTAGTCCACCGCGCATTCCAGCTACTCGCATGCGAATACGCTTTGCACGTTGCCCTTTTTGAGCTAAAGCTTCTTTTTGAGTGAAATAAACACCCATATCGGATGGGATGGAGTCAAAGCCACAGGTATGAACTATTTTTACCCCATTGGCTAGAGCTTCTTCATGATGTTTATCGATCATTTGACGCATCCATTGAACTTCTCCTGCTAAGTCACAATAATGTGCACCATGCGAAACACAAGCTGCCACCAACTTGGATCCATACGTAACGTAAGGTCCTACGGTGGTACAAACTACTTTAGTGCGCAAAATCATGGCTTTCAAGCTTGCTTCGTCATTGCTATCTGCAACAACTATTGGTACCGAACTATCGGCAACCTCCGCTCGGACTGCGGCTAGTTTTTCTTGATTTCTACCCGCCATAGCCCATTTAAGGTCGCCTTGGACGCCGTATTGTTTAAACAGATATGCTGCTACAAGTCTTCCGGTAAAGCCAGAAGCTCCCCAGACAATAATGTCAAATTCTTTAGTTGGATTCATATGTGATTTTTAAATGTTTTGTTCTTCTTTAGGTTTTCCTGGGAAAAACATATTGGTGGTTTGTTGGTGTTTTTTATAATCTGGGCGTTTCTGAACAGAGTAATATTCGGAAGGGACTGCACCGGTATAATAAACCAAAGTAGTGTACATAATTCGAGAAACATAGAGCAGCGATGCCAAAACACCCAAACCAATGAGGGTGCTTTCGTTAGTGAAATATGCGCTCAAAGATGGGAGGGATATTATTATAAGGGCATTCCATACCATCCACTCAGCAAAATAATTTGGATGGCGGGTGTACTTCCATAGACCAACGTTACAGACTTGCCTTTTCTTGCCTTCTAAATAACATTGTTTCAAGAATTTTTGTTTTTGTAAATCTGCAATATGTTCCAAAGCAAGAAATACAAACCAGAGTACATAACCTATAATTTCTAGGGGAGAGATCAATTCATTTGGATTGTATGCTTGAAGCATGGCTGGGAGCGCCAAAAAAGTAATGTTAGCAAAACACTGAATCATAATTTCGTATTGCAGAGAAAGGTCTTCGTTTGTATACCCCTGTTTTTCCCAGCGTTTACGCTGAAATTGGTAGCGTGAAAGCTCCGTATCTAAATGTCCTTTTTTCCATAGAACCAAGGCTCCAGCTCCCATTCGCAATCCAGAAAACAAATACATACCTCCAACAAGCCAGGTTCGAAGCCAATAACCTTCTCCTAAAAACAACACAAGCAGGCCAATGCAAACCAATCCCCAAGGCCATCCAATGTCTACATAAGACATGCGTTTGGTTCTGTATGCTGGGATGCAAACAACCAAGACGAAAAGAAGCAATTGAATTCCTCCGTTCCAAATGGTGAACGTTCGTAACGTGTCACTAAACATAAAAAGTGCAATGCACAATGCAAAAGGGATGTACACTAAACTTCTGTTAATGAGTTTTTTTAAGGTTAGATTCATTACTTAATTTTATGTTGCGCACTCTTCTGTGCCTTTTCTGTTGAATAATTCTCTTGTAAGGTACAATTAAATATACTCTTTGTATAGTATCACTTCCCTAGTGGACCTTCCGGCTTTAAACTCAAGAAAGCTGAAGAATTGTTTTTAAAGAGCATATTAAATTCGAACAAACCCTTCTCTAACGAGAGGGGTTTTTTATGCGGGCTCCCATAATTCCCAAAAAATAAGTTGAGATATTGTATCTTATTAACCAAAACATATTTTTAAATTTTTTTTCCTACCTAAGACACATGAAAATAAATGAATTTAAGCTAGAACGCTATTTTGCAAAACATGAGTTCACCGCAAAATACTTACTCTCTAGTTCCGATTGCGATGGTTATGAATTGAAATATGTCTTAGCACAAGCGACTCAAAACGAATTGGATTTATGGGAAGGAATGGTCTTTGGCTATACCGAAAGTGAAGGAGATCCTTTGTTACGGGAGGCAATTTTGCAGTATTATAAAATCAAATCCATAGAAAATGTTGTTGTTGCTACCCCTGGTGAACTGAATTTTATCAGCATGAATGTGTTGCTCAATCCAAGCGATCATGTGGTTACCGTTTCGCCCTGTTATCAGTCACTATCTGAGGTCGTGAATGCCATAGGCTGTGAACTCTCGTTTTGGGAGCCCAGTTCGGAGATATGGGAATTTGATCCTGCTGACTTAGAAAAACTGATTCAAACAAACACGAAATTAATAATCCTAAATTTTCCTCATAATCCAACAGGTGGTTATCTAACGCGAGAGCAGTTAGATGAAGTTGTTCGTATAGCCAAAAAACACAATATCTATATTTTTTCAGATGAAATGTATCACAAACTTATTACTGGGAGCGCATCTGAATTACCGCCTATTGTCGATATTTACGAAAAAGGGATTAGCCTTTGGGGTACCTCAAAAACATTTGGATTGGCAGGTTTGCGTTCGGGTTGGTTAGTGGCCCAAGACGCTGATTTTCTTAAAAAAGTAATTGCTTATAAAGATTACCTCAGTATTTGTAATAGTGCTCCCAGTGAAATTTTATCGATCATTGCATTGAATCATTTGGATGCGTTTTTACTCCCTAATCTTGAAAAGATAAGAGCGAATATTGAACTTTTCGATGCCTTTGTTACTGAAAACCCAATCCTATCCTCTTTTACTCCACCTAGGGCGGGTTCTACCTCATTTGTTCCCTTGGACATCAAAACCTCATCCTTAACATTCAGTAATCAGATGGTCGAGAAAACAGGTGTTATGACCGTTCCGTCTGAAATGTTTAACCATCGAGGAAAGTATATTCGCGTAGGTTTTGGAAGAGCAAATTTTCCTGAGATGTTAGAAATTCTAGGCCAGTATTTAAAAACTTATTGAATAAAAAAAACCTCCAGACGGAGGTTTTTTCTTTAATAAAAGTTGTTTTACTAGTTATTTGGCAATAATTCTTCAACTAATTCTAAGCTTACACGTTGTTCGCCAAAAATCATTTCTTTAGATTCGTTGTACAATGTTAGGTCTGTTGTCCAAGTGTCCCAACCGAACATTTCGTTATAATCCTCTTCCCAGGTTGTCTCTAGCTCTGGATTATTGTTTTCAAACATATTGTATCCAATATAAGAAACGTACATGTTGCGTTGTCCTCCTGACTGAAGTCTAAGTACAATTCTTGAAGCATCAGGCATTCTCTTAGCGAAAACCTTTCCAATGCGTTCTACCCATCTTCCAAAATGATTTCGGTGCGTTGGCTTAACAATAAAGGTGGTTTTTGTTAGGTGCTTGTATGGAGGATCATTGGGATTTATATTAACATCTGCCCATTTGAGGCGTTCCCAAACTTGTTTTCCTCCGTCTGGATCTACGTATGGACTTACATTATCTTCCCAATATTTCCCTTCTTTTGTAGCATCTAAATCATAACTTTTAGACGTTTGATACGGCATAATTCTTTCGTATACTCCTGTTTTATCACCAGTAGTGACTCTATA
>Ga0307998_1001283_pt1 | contig 13538 bp, 13 predicted proteins | sample Davwhametageno37_FD_203147 | JGI IMG/M metagenome (GOLD analysis project Ga0307998, IMG submission 203147) | Marine microbial communities from Davis Island wharf, Antarctic Ocean - #37 | ecosystem: Environmental > Aquatic > Marine > Unclassified | place: Antarctic Ocean: Davis Island wharf... | reverse complement strand
GAAAAGCTGTCCTTGAACATTTTGGCTTTACTGTTGACAATGTAGTTGCAACAGCCAAATCGATTGTATAGTTTAAGAGTCATATAAATTAATATTACAGGACCCAAGTTAAGTTAACCTTAGAAAAGCTACCTAGAGTAACTTAGTAGGGCCCTGTAAATTTATTGAAGGAATATAATGTCGATTAATATAGCTATTTCCGGTTTTGGCAGAATAGGCCGCTTAGTTTTAAGGGCGGTTTATGAAACAAAGCGACAAGATATTAAGATTGTTGCTATTAATTGTAGCCGTGGTGATGTTAAAAGTAATGCGCATTTATTAAAATATGATACTGCTCATGGAAGATTTAATGGAAAAGTTGAAGTTGATGAAGACGCATTTATTGTTAATGACGAACGAATCCAATATTTAAATACAAGAAATCCAGAAGAACTAGACTGGAAAAAATATAATGTTGACGTTGTTCTAGAATGCACAGGCGCCTTTAGAAGTAAAAAAACATGTCAAGTACATCTGGATAATGGGGCTAAAAAAGTATTAATTTCTGCTCCTGGTGAAGAAGATGTGGATGCAACAATCGTCTATGGTGTTAATCATCAGGAATTAAAATCATCTCATAACATTATTTCCAATGCCTCATGCACTACAAATGGATTAGCTCCAATTTTAAAAGTTATTCAGGATCAATTAGGAATTGAAGCTGGAATGATGACGACTATTCATTCCTATACCAATGACCAAGCATTGCTCGATAATATGCATTCTGACATTCGTCGTGCTAGATCGGCAGCAGCATCTATGATTCCTACAAAAACTGGTGCCGCCTCTGCCATAGGGCTAGTAATCCCCGAATTAAAAGGAAAGTTAGACGGTATCGCGATTAGAGTTCCTACCACTAATGTATCAATCGTTGATTTATCTCTCAATATTCAAAAGAAAGTAACTAGAGATGATTTAAATAAATTAATGAAAAATGCTTCAGATAACGAATTAAGAGATATTTTAGTTTATAACGACGAGCCTTTAGTGTCGGTAGACTTTAATCATACCTCTGCTTCTTGTTTTTTTGATTCCACCCTAACTAAAGTCTCTGCAGATGGTAAGTTTATAAAAGTTTTTGGTTGGTATGATAATGAGTGGGGTTTTAGTTGCCGCATGCTTGATACTGCTTTAGCAATGATGAGTGCGAAGTAACATAACCTTCTATGAATCAAATTACTGATTTCAATATTAAAGACAAGCGGGTCTTTATAAGAGCTGATTTAAATGTTCCAATGCATTCCGGCAACATCTCCTCAAAAAATAGAATTCAAGCATCTCTCCCAACTATTAAATATGCTCTTGAATCTGGAGCAAAAGTGATGATTACCTCACATTTAGGTCGTCCGCAAGAAGGACATTTTAACCAAGAAGATTCTCTCGCTCCTATCGCAGATTATTTAAGTCAAATCTTGAATAAGGCGATTCCGCTGATTAAAGATTGGACAATTAAAGATTTTATAGTTAAATCAGGTGAAATGGTGGTACTTGAAAATTGTAGATTTAATGTTGGAGAGAATAATAATGATATTGAGCTTTCAAAATTATACGCAAATCTAGCAGATATTTTTGTTATGGATGCTTTTGGAACCGCCCATAGAAAGCAAGCTTCAACCTATGGTATCGCTGAATTTTGCCCTCAGGTCTGTGCTGGAAAATTATTTGCAAGTGAACTTCAAGCCCTAGATAAGGTTATGTCATCTCCAAAATTTCCTATGGTTGCTATTGTGGGTGGCAGCAAGGTGTCAACCAAGCTTACAATTCTGGATAGCCTTTCTGACAAGGTAGACCAGTTGATTTTAGGTGGAGGTATAGCTAACACTTTCTTAAAGGCCCAAGGATATAATATTGGTATGTCACTTTGTGAGGATGACTTTATTCCTTCAGCGAAAAATATTATTGAAAAACTTGAATCTCGAGGAGCGTCACTACCAGTAGTGACTGATGTAGTATGTGGCAAAAAATTTGATGAGCATGAGCTGGCTGTAGTTAAGAGTATCAAAGATTTAGACTCAGATGATATGATCTTTGACCTGGGGCCGATCACAATGACATCCATAACCGAAAAAATTAAACAAGCAAATACTATTCTATGGAATGGCCCGATTGGTGTTTTTGAATTTAAACAATTTGCTGCTGGTACTAAAGCTTTAGCTCATGCTGTGGCTAATTCGTCGGCATTTTCATTGGCTGGAGGGGGCGACACCATTGCTGCCATCGAAGCTTATGGGATGGAAAAAAATATTTCTTATGTCTCTACAGCGGGCGGTGCATTTTTAGAGTATGTTGAAGGAAAAAAATTACCTGCTATTGAAATTCTAGAGCGACGGGCGAGTTAATCTTGACACTCCTACAGACCAATTTAAAAAGCCTACCTCTTCTTCATCAGGGTAAGGTTCGCGATATCTATGATATTAATGATGAGAAGATGTTAATTGTTACCACAGATCGTTTATCGGCATTTGATGTAATTATGACTGAACCAATCCCTAACAAGGGAAGAGTGCTGACTGAGATGGCTAACTTTTGGTTTAATAAATTAGACAATATTGTGCCTAACCATCTCCTAAGTGATGACCCTAAAAACTATGTATCTGAGGAAGATGCTCATCAAATTGAAGGCCGTTCGATTGTGGTTAAGAAACTAAAGCCTATTCCAATTGAGGCAATTGTTAGGGGCTATCTAGTTGGAAGTGGTTGGAGTGAGTATCAACATGAAGGAATGGTCTGTGGTATTAAGTTACCAGAAAATTTACAACAAGCATCAAAGTTAGAAACACCAATCTTTACGCCATCGAGTAAGGCAAAGGTCGGAGAGCATGATGAAAATATTTCATTGGCTGAATGTAATACTTTAATTGGGGAAGAATTAGTGGGTCAGATTTCTCAAATTAGCCTATCACTTTATAAGGTGGCATCAGACTTCGCAGAGTCTAAAAGTATTATTATTGCCGACACAAAGTTTGAATTTGGATTAGACGCCAATGGTAAAATATATTTAATCGACGAAGTACTTACTCCTGACTCTTCACGTTTTTGGCCAAAAGAAAAATATCAGTTGGGTACGTCGCCACCCAGTTTCGATAAGCAGTTTGTTAGGGATTGGTTGGAATCTATTGAATGGGACAAATTACCTCCTGCCCCTATACTACCTGATGAAATCATTACAAATACTGCTGAAAAATATTTGGAGGCTTACATTCGGCTAACTGGCAAACAACTTTGATTTAATAAACAGCTTTAGTCAGCTACAAATTTTAATACAGCACTGTTAATACAGTAGCGTTTTCCACTTGGTGGGGGACCGTCATTAAAAACATGACCTAAATGAATACCTGAACTTGCACTCAACACCTCTACTCTTGTTATTCCCTGAGTGCTATCTTCCTTAAAAACTAAAGACCCTGGAATGGGGTCGAAGAAGCTGGGCCAACCAGTACCACTGATAAATTTTTTATCACTTCGAAAGAGCTGTTCGCCTGTGATAGGGTCTACATAATATCCTGGTGCCTTATTATCTAATAATGAACCACTAAATGGAAGCTCTGTTCCATTTTCAAAAGCAATTTTCTTTTGCTCGGGACTTAAGGTCTGCAAACCAAACCAACGCCAAAATTCTTGTTTATTTCCATCATATCCTGTGTATCTTGAAATCTCTTCACCATTGTCAAACATAACAATAGTCGGAGTAGCCCATATGGACTCTTTTAGCTTCCAACCAAGTGGTGCCTGCATACTATAGGTTTCTTTTATCTTGAAAGATGATTTCCAATTAATCATTACATCCTTTTTAAATGCTTTGCAGGAACTGCAAGTTTCAGACTCAAAGACTATGAGTTGTGTTTTAGTTAATGTTTTTCCATCTAGTGGTTCAATAGTGTCATACAAATTTTTATCTCCAGCCTGGGATATTGATGAAAGAATTATAAAACAAAAAGAAACAATCAGTTTTTTTCTGTATTTGAACAATGAAAATAGGATTTTCAAAATTTCCTTATATTATGAATAATTTTTAAACTAACAGTTATAGGATGGAAAATAACCAACAAAGTTCTAACAATTTTATTTTAGCTCAAAAAAAACCTGCCGTTAGGCAGGTTTTTTTATTCTAACTTTCTATTATGATACTACTGGAAGTATTGGAACAATCAATAATGCAACAATATTGATAATCTTGATTAAAGGATTAATCGCAGGACCTGCAGTATCTTTGTAAGGATCCCCAACAGTATCACCTGTTACTGAAGCTTTGTGAGCTTCTGATCCTTTTCCTCCGTGGTTACCATCTTCAATATATTTTTTAGCATTATCCCATGCACCGCCACCGGTACACATTGAAATAGCTACGAATAGACCTGTAACAATTGCCCCTACTAGTAAGCCACCTAGAGCTTGTGCTCCTAGGAAATAACCAACTAAAACTGGTACAGCCACAGGAAGTATTGATGGAATAACCATTTCTTTAATCGCAGCAGTAGTTAATAAATCTACAGCTCTTTCATAATCAGGCTTACCCTTTCCAGTCATAATTCCTTTAATAGTTTTGAACTGTCTTCTGACTTCCTCAACGACTGAAGCTGCAGCACGACCAACGGCTTCCATAGCCATAGCTGCGAATAAGAAAGGAATTAGACCGCCAATAAAGAGACCAATAATAACCATTGGCTCACTCAAACTAAAGCCAATATTATGTCCATACTCTGTCAATTTATGGGTGTAGTCTGCAAACAATACTAATGCAGCTAAGCCTGCCGAACCAATAGCATAACCTTTAGTTACTGCCTTTGTAGTATTGCCAACAGCATCAAGTGGATCGGTAATATCTCGTACCTTTTTTGGAAGGCCTGCCATTTCAGCAATACCACCAGCATTATCAGTGATAGGACCATAGGCATCAAGAGCAACAATAATACCAGCCATACTCAACATGGATGTTGCAGCTATAGCGATACCGTAAAGACCGGCATAAGCATTTGAAGCAAAAATAGCAGCACATACCGATAATACTGGTAGGGCTGTTGATTTCATTGAGATACCAATACCAGCTATTATGTTTGTTGCATGACCTGTTTCAGAAGCTTTAGCTATATGCTTAACAGGCTTGTATTCAGTTCCAGTATAGTACTCAGTAATCCCTACCAATAAAGCAGTAAGTATAAGACCTACAATAGCCGAGTAGAATAAATTGATTGCTGGAACCACTGAACCGTCGATAGTTATTCCTTGTGGGAACATATCAAGTGTTACATAATAAAATGCAATTGCCGAAAGTGTTCCTGCTACTGCTAGGCCTTTGTAGAGTGCTGGCATAACGTTAACCATTTTAGCGTTGGCTTTCACAAAGAAACAACCAATAATTGACGCTACGATTGAAACAGCACCAAGCATAAGAGGATAAAGAACGCCATTGGCATCAGACACCATCAATGTGCCTAAAACCATTGTAGCAATAATTGTTACTGCATAAGTTTCAAATAAGTCAGCTGCCATCCCAGCACAATCACCAACGTTATCTCCAACATTGTCTGCGATCACTGCAGGATTTCTAGGATCATCTTCAGGTATACCTGCTTCTACTTTACCTACAAGGTCAGCACCTACGTCAGCACCTTTAGTAAATATACCACCACCTAATCTAGCAAAAATTGATATCAGTGATGAACCAAATGCCAAACCAATTAGAGGATTAAGTGCTTTCGTAGAAGTTATAGATGATCCACCAAGGTATTCGTAGAATCCAGCAACACCTAAGAGTCCCAAACCAACAACCAACATCCCCGTAATAGCACCACCTTTAAATGCCACATCAAATGCTTGAGGCAAACTTTTTGTTGCTGCTTGAGCTGTCCTAACATTTGCACGAACTGAGACGTTCATCCCAATAAATCCACACAAACCTGACAGGACTGCTCCGATAACAAATCCAATAGCAGTGGCTTGACCAAGAAAGTAACCTACAAGAACTGCTAAGATAATACCTACTACCGCAATAGTTTTGTATTGACGAGCAAGGTATGCTGAGGCTCCCTTTTGAATAGCTTCGGCTATACTCTTCATTTTTGCATTTCCAGCAGGCAAACCAATAATCCATTTTGACATTATGGCACCATAAAGAATTGCAAGAACCGCGGCTCCTAGGGCAATTTGAACTACAGTTAATTCTGTTATTGACATATTTCCTCCAATTTTAAGCGTAATTTGATTTTAAAGGTTTCTATACCTTTAGTAAGTAAAAAAAGTGAGATTATACCTTCTTTAATATAACTGTAAAATATATTTATGTTAGGTAAAATATTGGAGGCATTAGTTTCGTAAAACCATCATAAAGCCTATAAAAATTAAAAGGCATGCAAAACCCCTCCGAATATTTTTATCTGAGATTTTCTGTAGCCGGTCGGCAGACAACTTAATTAAGATTAAGCCTGGAAGGGTTAAAAATATAATAGCTGGTATGTAAATAGGCCCTAACATCGATGTCTTGTCTATTGAGGCTAGATCCCAGGATAAAAATATTGTAATAGATGAGCATAATCCAATAAATACCCCGAGACAGCTCGCGATTCCAATAGATTGTTTCATAGAAATACCCTTTGAAGTTAGGTAGGGAACAAATAAGGTGCCACCTCCAATGCCGATCAATCCAGAAAATGATGCGAAACATAATCCAATTAAATTATTATGATAAAAATATACAGATATTTTTTTTTGAGATACCTTTCGGGGGAGTAAAATTTTATAGGCAGCAAAGAATGTATAAAGAATAAATGCATAACAAATAAAGTCTATTGGTAGCTTAGGGAGATAAAAACCGACTAACGACGACCCTATGACAACGCCAAAAATAAATTTCCTAACAATGTACCACTCAATATTTTGATTAAGATGATGCGAAATTGTAGAAACAATACCACTGAGTATTATTGAGGCTAACGAGCTTGAAATTCCAATAATTAGAGCATCGTTAAAAGAGTAATCATGAAAGCCTATTAGGGTATAAGTAATTACTGGGACAATAAATAGCCCCCCACCAATTCCGAACATTCCAACAAGTACCCCAATAAAAATACCTATTATTGATAGAATGAAAAATTCAACCATCTCTAGTCTTGATTATTTTTTTTAAGGCAGTTTTTAGTGGGGAATCTGTAATTGAATCTACCAGAGCTCGAAGTTTTTTTATAGGGTAGCTAGGCTTAGTTCTTAATTTTTTATCATTTTTTGTATTTTGAATAATAATCCGTATCTTAATTTTATTGAGCAACTCTTCTTGCTCAGACTTCTGATTGATCGCATCAATAATTTTATTCTCTTCCAGTTTTAACTTATGAGCTACAACATTAGATTTAACTTCTACAATGAGGGTCTTATCAATTTTATTTTTTATCCGAATTAATGAAACTAACTCCTCGGGAATAAAGGCAGATATCTCTTTTTGAAGTAATTCAATATTTTTCTTTCTTTTATTTATTTCTAAAAAAAAGCTGCTTTGAAATAACTTTTTTATTGGTTCCATACTATAATGCTACCTTATTTTTAAAATATTTATGCTTCATGAAAATACTTTTTCTAGGTAAAAATCCAGGGAAGCCAAAAGCCGTAAGTATTAGCATGCTTATGTTAATTCTATCTATTTTTTTGGGCATTAATATTTCAGTAGCTTATTTTTATATTGAATATAAAAAAGACAAATTGTTTCAAATTTATGGAGATACTCCAAATAGCTCACAATTTTTTTTGAGTAAGGAGAAATTAGATTACGAAAATAGTCTGCGTGTTTACGTTGATCAAATGGGAGAGCTATATTCACGAATAATGCATATCGATAGCCAGACAGAAAGACTTCAGATGATTCTAAAAAAACAGATAGTTGGTAAGGATAAAGTACCAAAGCTTAATAAAAAAAAAGAAAAATCTTCGGATAAGATTTCTAAAAATGATAAATTCACAAGTCACGAGCTTCAAAAAGAAATTATAAAATTAATGGCAAAAATAGAGTTGAGGGAAGAGCTTTACAATACTATGGAATCTATCCTGCTAAAAGAATCAGTTTTAAAAGATACACTCCCATCTCTTAAGCCTGTTAATATACCCTGCTGTTCGTCAAGGTACGGATGGCGTAATGATCCGATACTAGGTACACGTAAGTTTCATGAGGGCCTAGATTTTTCAGCTGCACACGGCGAGCCGATTAGAGCAACTGCAAGTGGTATTGTTGTTTCGGCAGGGAGCGATAGACATTATGGCAAACACGTAAGAATAGAGCATGGCGGTGAGCTTGAAACACGATATGCCCACGCCTCTAAATTGCTTGTAAAAGCTGGAGATCTTGTTTCTAAGGGAGAAGTTATTGCGCTAGTTGGTAATACAGGCCGATCAACGGGCCCCCATTTACACTATGAAATAAGATTAAGAGGCAATTCATTGGATCCTCGTAAATATTTAAATTAAAAAAATAAAATTATGCTAAAAAAAATTGTAGAAAATTTATTCGGAAGTCGCAATCAAAGACTTTTAAGAGACTATTCAAAAAAAATAGACCAAATTAATGCGCTTGAACCTTCAATTAAAAAACTAAAGGATCTAGACTTTAAAAAGAAAACTATTGAGTTTAGAGAGAGAATAAAAAAAGGCACACCATTAGACGAATTACTAATTGAGATTTTTGCATATGTACGTGAGGCAAGTGTGCGCTCATTGGGTATGCGTCATTTTGATGAACAATTAATGGGAGCTATAGCACTTCATGAAGGAAAAATTGCAGAAATGCGAACTGGTGAAGGTAAAACGCTTGTAGCAACACTGTCAGTTTATCTAAATGCGCTAGCTGGAAAAGGTGTTCATGTTGTAACAGTTAATGATTATTTAGCAAAGAGAGACGCTGAATGGATGGGAAAACTTTATAACTTCTTGGGTCTCAGCGTAGGAATTAACCTATCAAAAATGCCAGCAGATAAAAAAAATTCGGCATATCAAGCAGATATTACCTATGGCACTAATAATGAATTTGGCTTTGATTATCTAAGAGATAACATGGTTTACAGCAATAGTGAGCGTGTTCAACGTCCACTTTACTATGCAGTTGTTGATGAGGTTGATTCTATTCTTATTGACGAGGCTAGAACCCCATTAGTTATTTCTGGTCAATCCGAAGATAATGTTGATTTATATGAAAAAATTAATAAAATTGTTCCTAAATTGAGCCAACAAGAAACGGAAGAAGGCGAGGGTGATTTTTGGGTTGACGAAAAAGCATCTCAAGCAATTCTTTCTGAAAAAGGCCACGAGACAACTGAAGGTCTTCTCGTGAAATTGGGAGTCCTAACGAAAGATTCAAATCTTTATGATGCAGCAAATATTAACTTAATTTCTCATGTGCATTCAGCCCTAAAGGCTCATTTATTATTTACTAAAGACAAAGATTATGTTGTAAAAGATGGTGCAATTACAATTGTAGATGAATTTACAGGAAGAATGATGCCTGGAAGAAGGTGGTCAGACGGACTTCACCAAGCGGTTGAAGCAAAAGAAGGTGTTAAAATTGAGAGAGAGAATCAGACGCTTGCCAGTATAACCTTTCAAAATTATTTTCGTATGTACGCGAAGCTTTCAGGAATGACAGGCACTGCTGACACAGAGGCATTTGAATTTAATCAAATTTATGGTCTTGAGACTATTATTATTCCTCCGCATAGACCACCGGTGCGCATTGATAAAATGGACAAAATATACCGAACGTCAGACGAAAAATTTAATGCTGTGATTGATGATATTCAGGATTGCCACAAGCGCTTACAACCAGTCTTAGTAGGTACCACATCTATTGAAAACTCTGAGCTAGTTTCGAATATTCTTTCAAAAGCTAAGTTAAAACATAATGTGTTGAATGCAAAGCAGCATGAGAGAGAAGCATATATTGTAGCGCAGGCTGGGCAACCAGGCATGGTAACTATCGCCACAAATATGGCTGGTCGAGGTACTGATATCGTTCTGGGTGGAAATATCGAACCTGATATAGGGGCAATAAATAATCATAAGATATGGGATAAAGCCAAAAAAAGTAAAGAAATAGAGCTCATAACCGAAGCGTGGAAGAAAAGACAGGAGAAAGTTATTGGTGCTGGTGGGCTTCATATTATAGGTACTGAAAGACACGAGTCTCGAAGAATTGATAATCAATTACGAGGTCGTTCGGGTCGACAAGGGGACCCAGGATCTAGTGCATTTTATTTGTCCTTAGAAGACTCATTATTAAGAATCTTTGCATCTGAGCGTATTGCATCTGTTATGGATAAATTGAATATGCCAAAGAATGAAGCTATAGAGCATAACTGGGTAAGTCGATCAATAGAGGGTGCGCAGAGAAAAGTTGAAGGCAGAAATTTTGATATTAGAAAACAGCTTCTAGAGTTTGATGACGTCCCGAATAACCAAAGAAAAGTAATTTATGAGCAACGTAACGATATATTAAGCAGTGAAGATCTATCAGAGTCGGTAAAGAATATTATTGAAGATGTTATAGAGTTATCTGTATACACACATATTCCATTAGAAAGTACTGAGGAATCATGGGATATAGCAACCCTTAAGAAAAGATTATTGGTAGATTTTTTAATTGATGTTGATATTGATGATTGGATTAAAAAAGAACCAAATATAGCAATTGAAGAAATTGCAAAAAGAGCAAAAGAGCATGGGTTAAATAACATTCATCATAAAGAAAAGATAGCAGGTAAACAAGGGCTTCTTGATTTTGAAAAATCTGTAATACTTCAAATAATTGACCATCAATGGCGGGCTCATTTGCTAGCTTTAGATCATTTGAGGCAAGGTATTGGTTTGAGGGCGTATGGACAAAAAGACCCTAAGCAAGAATTCAAAAAAGAAGCATTTTCCATGTTTGCAGAGCTACTAAGTACTATTAAACATGAAATTACTCATATCCTTTTGTTAGTCAGTATTCAAACATTGCAGACAGGCGAAGGAGAGGTGACGATAAAAAAAGTTACAGATAAACACGGGAATAAGTCGATTAAAGCAAAGATGAAAGCTTTTCCACCCCCCCCACCCCCCGAACCAAAAGTAGGAAGAAATAATCTATGCCCATGCGGAAGTCAAAAAAAGTATAAAAATTGTCATGGAAGCCTAAAGTAATGGCTGATGTTAAAATTGAAGAAATTATTTCGCCATGTATTGGTGTTTGTCAGTACAACAATGAAGAGGTTTGTAGTGGATGTTTTAGAACTGTAGAGGAAATTTCGCAATGGACAACAATTTCAGACAGTGAAAGAGAAAAGATTATGAGCCAGCTAGATGCTAGGATGGAAAAACTTTTTTAGTTTTTTTATTAAACTCACACAAGTCATAAATAATACAGTTAGAACAGGCTGGATTTTTCGCCTTGCAAACGTATCTTCCGTGTAAGATTAGAAGGTGATGGGCGTCAACCAAATATCCTTTTGGGGTCAATTTAGTCAGTCGTTTCTCAACCTCCAGCGGACTACTTCCTCCAGCAAGATTGATTCTGTTGGCTAACCGAAAAATATGAGTATCTACAGCAATGACAGGATCACCAAAGATAGTATTTAGTATTACGTTTGCAGTTTTACGTCCAACTCCTGGTAGGCTCTCTAAAATATAACGATCATGGGGTATAGCCCCATTGTAATGATCATCAATATACTTACTAGTTAGCTGAATATTTTTTGCTTTAGTTTTATATAGACCGATAGTATTTATATATGTCTCAATAGTTTTAATTGATAGCTTGCTAAGTTTTTTAGCAGAACTAGCAACGCTAAATAATTTTCTAGTAGCTTTGTTTACCGATATATCAGTTGCTTGAGCAGATAATATTACTGCTATAAGTAATTGAAATGGGCTGTTATATAACAGCTCTGTTTTTGCATCAGGGTTAGATTGTTTTAGAAGAGAAAATATTTCACTTCGTTTTTTAGGGTTCATTTTTTTTTATTCTTGCAAGAGCCTCTGAGATAGACTTCCTTTTTTCATTTATTGATTTTGATTTTTCGCTAGAAGAAGATAGCAATTTTCTCTTAGCATTGGATTCTTTTTTATCTCTTTTAATTCTATCCAGTCTAAATTCATATCTAGATCTAGCTAAGTTAGATTTTTTTTGAATAAATATTTCGTTATTTTCTGCTGCTGCTGCTGCTGGAAGCATTTCAATACAATCAACGGGACATGGATTCAAACAAAGCTCGCATCCTGTACACTCTTCCTCAATAACAGTATGCATTTTTTTTGCTGCGCCTAATATGGCATCAACTGGGCATGCTAATATGCATAAAGTGCAACCAATACACGTCTCTTCGTTTATGAACGCAAAAGATTTTAGCTTAGTAACTCCATATTTCTCATTTAGTGGTTTGAAATCAACCCCCAATAATTTAGCAATTTTCTGGATTCCCTTCTCCCCTCCCGGCGGACATTGATTTATATCAGCTTTACCTTTAGTAATAGCAATTGCATAAGGTTTGCATCCAGGATAGTTACACTGACCACATTGTGTCTGTGGAAGTATAGAGTTAATTTTTTCAACAATATTTTCAGACATCCTAATATGGTAATTGCTTTTTATAAAAAAAGCATTTCTGAATGAATTTATATTTAAAGTATAATAAATTGAAATACTAAGGTAACTACTTAAATTTTTATAATAAAATCTAGTTAGATTCGAGAAATACTATGGAAGAGTGGCAAGAAGGTGAAATAATTGAAAATATTAAATGGACTAGCAATCTTGCTTCTTTGAAAATAAAAGCAAATATAATGCCCCACCAAGCTGGTCAATTCACAAGAATCGGTTTAATGATTAATGGAGAGTTAATTACTAGAGCATATTCATATGCTAGCGCTCCCCAGGATGGACTACTTGAAATTATTTATATAAATATTCCAAATGGTGTCTTATCTCCAAAATTACATCAAATGAAAAAAGGAGATAAAATTCAAGTAATGAAGCAGGCTATTGGTTATTTCACGTTGAACGAAGTTCCCAATGGAAAAAATTTATGGATGTTAGCAACTGGAACAGCTCTCGGAGTATTTTTATCACTTTTAAAGACCCCTTTGCCGTGGCAAAGATTTGAACAGATCGTTTTAGTTCATGGGGTAAGATATCAAGATGAGTTAATTTATCAAGATCTTATTCAAAAGCTAAAAAAACAATACCCTAATCAACTAACTTATATTCAGTCTGTTACTAGAGAAAAGGCTATAAATTCTTTTAATTATAGGATTCCTAGAGGAATTGAACTAAAAGAATTTCAGAGCTACGCTAATATTGATATTAATGAGAGCTCTCAATTTATGTTGTGCGGAAACCCAGAAATGATTAAGGAAACTTCAGCAACCTTAAATAATTTTGGTTTAAAAAAAAATAGAAGAGCAAGTCCTGGCAATATTACTATTGAACGATACTGGGTATAATTACATTTTTGAATATATTGGACCACTTCCACCTTCGGGCGGAACCCAAT
>Ga0307998_1001280_pt1 | contig 13553 bp, 6 predicted proteins | sample Davwhametageno37_FD_203147 | JGI IMG/M metagenome (GOLD analysis project Ga0307998, IMG submission 203147) | Marine microbial communities from Davis Island wharf, Antarctic Ocean - #37 | ecosystem: Environmental > Aquatic > Marine > Unclassified | place: Antarctic Ocean: Davis Island wharf... | reverse complement strand
TCTGTGGTTTAGCTCAACTGTTTTTGCTCAGAAAACCCAAAAAGCTTTAGAGCGAGAACGCTCTGAGTTAAACAAACAAATAAATTATAAAAACAAACTATTAAAAGAAACCAAAAAAAGCAAAAACAGTTCTTTGAATCAGCTGTCTTTATATAGAAAGAAGATTGCGAATAGAGAAAGGTTAATTAATACCCTGCGAAAAGAGACCGAGTTAATCGACAACCAAATAACTGAGAAAAAGAATGAGATTACAATAAAAGAAAAAGAATTAGACGCGATAAAAGCTGAGTACGCCAAAATGGTCTATCATGCCTACAAAACACGTAGTTCGTATGATAAATTGATGTTCGTTTTTGCTTCAGAAAGTTTTAATCAAGCCTATAAAAGACTGAAATACCTGCAACAATATGCGGTATTCAGGCAAAATCAGGCTCAACTTATAATGGTTGCTAAGCAAGAGCTCAATGAGAAAATAGTAGAGCTTGAGGATAAAAAACTCGAGAAAGAAGAAGTTATTGATCTAAAAGAAAACGAAAAATTAAATTTAGATAGGGACCGAAGCGAAAAACAACGGGTTTACAACGGACTAAACTCAAAAGAAAAAGAGTTAAAAAAGGAAATTAAGAAAAAGCGAAAAGAATCTCAAAAACTTAAAAGGGCGATAGCAAAAATCATTGAACAACAAATAGCCGAAGACATTAAAAATGGTAAGTATAAGCTGACCGAAGAGGCAAAACAACTCGCGGCAAATTTTGAAGGAAATAAAGGAAAATTACCTTGGCCAGTTGCAAGAGGAGTGGTTACTGAGTATTATGGAAAGCATTCGCATCCTGATCTCCCTGGAATTCAGATCGAAAATAACGGCGTTGATTTTACAACTGAAAAAGGATCAACAGCTCGTGCTGTTTTTAAAGGCAAAGTATCTTATGTAATTGTACTCCCTGGTATGGGAAAAGCCGTAATGGTTAGGCACGGAAATTACATTTCAGTTTACTCTAATCTATCCGATGTATTTGTACAAAAAGGGGACGAAATAGATATAAAACAAGATATCGGTAGAGCCATAACCAATACTTCAAAAGGAGTTACCGAAGTTCATTTCGAACTGTGGAAAGGTCAAGTAACCATGAACCCCGCAGCTTGGCTGTATAAATTTAAATAACTGTAAATAGGTTGTTTAAAACTCATCGAACCGTACAAACCACTACCAAGGTTTTGCGTTCAACATTATTATATTTAACCCCTTAAATAATCTATATGCAAAAGTTAATTTTCCTCGTTACTATTCTTTTATTTAGTGTTCTATTGTTTGGACAAAACGCCAAAGACACGTCCAATTACCCTTATTGGATCGATATGATGCAAGATGAAACCGTGAGTTTTTATAAAACACAAAATGCCTTTGAAACCTATTGGAAGGGGAGAACAAGAAGTAAGGGTGATGGCTATAATGCATTTAAACGTTGGGAGTGGTTTATGGAATCAGAAGTTCTAGCCAACGGTGATTATAGAACTGTTGATGCTATACAGGCGGAAGTAATGAAGTTTAGAAGTAATTACACCACTCAAATGGCTCCCTCGAGCCATGGTGGACCTGGTCAAAATGGCCAATGGGAAAACCTTGGCCCTATAAATAAACCACGCGCAAGTTCAGGCCAGCCAAACGGTATGGGCAGAATTAATGCAATCGGAGTCCACCCTACTAATGATAACATCGTTTTTGTTGGCGCACCAAACGGTGGAATTTGGAGAACTTACGACAAAGGAAAAACTTGGGCTTCGAATACAGATACTAATTTTTCCATGCAAATTTCATCTATCGTTTTTAACACCAAAAACTCTCAAATAGTTTATGTGGGAACTGGTGATAGAGATGCCGGTTCAAGAACACAACGGGGAGTTATGAAAAGTACAAACGGCGGAATTCATTGGGGTCGTTCAAATACTGGTATGGGAAATAGAGTTGTTGGAAAACTTATAATTAACCCAAAACAGCCCGACACCCTCATAGCAGCTACTAATGGAGGAATATACCGCTCTTTAAATGCTGGAGCATCTTGGACAAGAACCTCGGCAACTGGTAATTACAAAGACGTTGTGGCCATGCCTGGAAACTTCCAAATTATGTATGCCACAGCTAGCGGGAAATATTATCGTTCGGCAAACGGTGGCGCTTCATGGACCGCCCTTTATATTCCAAAATCAGGAAACAGAATTGCAATTGGCGTTACCCCCGCGGACCCTAGTTATGTTTATTTAGTGCAGACAACCCAACGTGCATTTGCAGGTTTAATGCTTTCTAAAGACAGCGGAAAAACATTTGCACTCAAAAGTACTACGCCTAATATTATGGATTGGAGCACAAACGGAAGCGGGACTAGTGGTCAAGCGTGGTACGATTTAGATATTTCAGTCAACCCTAAAAACAAGGCGCAAGTTTTTGTAGGAGGAGTAAATATTTTCAGAAGTGATAACGAAGGAGTTACTTGGAGAATTAACGCACATTGGACTGGGCAAGGTGGCGCTCCAGCCGTTCATGCTGACCATCACGTAATGGAATGGTCTGCAGACGGAAAAACACTATATGACGGCGGAGATGGTGGAGTTTCTTATACGACTAACACTGGTTCGAGCTGGACTAATATTGGAAGCGGTTTGGCTATATCTGAAGTTTATAAAATAGGACAACATGCTTATAATGAAAATCGAGTAATTTGTGGATACCAAGATAATGGAAGTGCGATATATCGAGGAAAGGGAAATTGGACAACCGAAATAGGTGGAGATGGCATGGAGTGTGTTTTTGATCCAGAAAACCTGACGTATGTTTATGGTGAACTTTATTATGGGAGCATTAGAAGATCCCGAAATGGTGGAAGCACTTTTGGCTCCATTACTGGAGGAATCAGTGAACAAGGCGCTTGGGTGTCACCCTATATTTTAAATGAAGGTGATGCCAAAATCCTGTACGTCGGAATGACTTCTTATATCTGGAGAAGCTTAAATGTTAGAGCAAATTCTGTTCAATGGAAAAACATTTCTCCTTCTGTATCAACCAGCGGTAAAGCATGGAGCGTTTTAGAAAGTAGCCCTGCAAACCCTAATGTTTTATACGCTGTTCGCTCAGGAAAAAGAATGTTTAGAACTGACAATGCAAACGCTAACACACCGACATGGACGGACCTAACTACACGCCTTCCAAATGGAAATGCACCAAGTGACATTGAGGCTCACCCATGGAATCAAAACATAGTTTATATCACTTCTGGCGCAAAGGTTCATATGAGCACAAACAAAGGATTAAACTGGACGGACATTTCAAAAAACTTACCAGGAACGGCTAAAAGAACTCTAGTCTTCGATAAATTTAGCAGGGGTGGTATTTACGTAGGCGGCACGCCAAATGTTTATTATATAGATAGTTCAATGACTAATTGGATAGAGTATTCAAACGGATTACCCGGTGATGTTTCTGTTACTGAATTAGAATTGTTTTACGACACTTTAAACCCAACAAACAGTAAATTAAGAGCTGGAACCTATGGCCGTGGATTATGGTCGGTGGACTTATCTGACATTAACAATAGAAGTCCTCATGCAAAAATCATTGGGGGTACTGGTTTTTTCTGTACTAACAATACGATTAAGTTGTTCGGCGATTCTTCTGAAAATGCAGATGTTTATTCTTGGATTGTATCTCCTAGTTCAGGATTTACATACGTATCAGGGACTACCCCAAAAAGTAAAAACATTGAACTTAGGTTTCAAAAAGCCGGTGTTTATTCTCTTCAATTAATAGTGTCTAACTATTATGGTAATGACACCATAACAAGGCGCAACAACATGATTGCTGGTGACTCTAAATCAGGGTTTTGCACAACCTCAACTAGTTCAACTTCAAGAAATGGAAGCGGTATTTTCAACGTTAATTTAGCAGAAATTGATTTTTATAGTACTGGGTACAATGGTTCGGTTTCGAACATAAACAATTCTTGTACTGACGCAGCATTTTTATATTACGACAGTTTAGTCTCTCTATCTGTAACAACCGGAAGTTCGGTAGCGGAATTCGTAAAAGCATACATTGATTATAATAACGATGGCGACTTTTTAGATGCAGGTGAAAATGTAGCAAGCATTGGGTCAGGTACAGGAAAAAGAACCGTTAATTTTAGAACGGTAAAAGCACCTTTTTCTAATAATGCTTTAAGAATGCGAGTTGTCTCGGATATAAATCAAATCAGTTCTGCATGCGGAACTCTTGCACGTGGTGAATCTGAAGATTATTCCGTTTGGTTCGATGCTCCTGAAGTAGATATTCAGTTTAGTGATACAATCGTTTGTCCAAACCAAACGGTCTCAATAAAATCAATTTGGGTAGGAAAAGTAGATAGCGTAAGTTGGGATTTTGGAAAATGGGCTACGCCACAATACGCCCAAGGAAACGGCCCGTATAACGTTAAATACAGTAATTCTGGTATTTGGAAAGTTCGAGTTCAATTAAACTCTAGCGTTTGGTTCGAAGATTCCATTCAAGTAATGAATTCACCTATTGCAGCTTTGGAGCTAGATTCTTCTAAAAGCGATTTCTGCGAAGGTGGTAACGCCCGATTAGTAGTAAAAAAACCAAATGGCTTAGCAGGCTTTTATTCTTGGTATAAGAATGGAACTAGAATTAATGGTCACTTAGATTCTGTTTTTGTACAGACGAAATTGAGCCGTTTAAATTCGTACAACTTCCAAGTTTTAACAGGAAACGGAGCTTGTTTCGATACCTCTGAAATCATTAAAATAATTCCTTTCGATAGGCCTACCGCTTGGATTGGAATAGTAAAAACAACGCAATGTGAAATTGGAAATAATTTTCCTTTTAAGGACATTAGTCTTTTCAATGGAAGCGGAATATCCAGAACATGGAATTTTGGAGATGGAAATACGGACACTTCGAAAGATGTAAACCACACCTATTCTAAATCGGGAATTTACAATGTAAACCTAATAAGTCTTTCTGATAAAGGGTGCGCTGACACTACTTCACAAAAAGTAACTGTAAATTCAAGTCCTGATTCTAATTTTACTATTTCTAATCCACAGGCAGCTGACTTTCTTTTTCTTCCTGCAGACACCGCTTTAACTACCTACAAATGGGACTTTGGTGATGGATCAAACTCTACATTTAAAAAACCAGCCCATACTTATACGTCGACGGGTTCTTTTATAGTGAAATTGGAAGTAACGAACAGTAATTCTTGTTCAGGAACTAGTACAAACTCGTTAGAAGCAGACACTAAAATTAGCACGGAAGAATTTACACGAAAATTTGGTTTACAGATTTTTCCTAATCCTGCTCACGGAAAAGTGAAACTGAAATTTAACACTTCTGGACCACTTAAATTGTCTGTTGTTGATGGCCTAGGAAGGTCGGTATTAAGCAAAACCACGGAAGTTGTTTCTGGATTGGAAGAAGTAATTAATTTAGATAAAACAGGGTTTTATTTTATTACTCTTCAAATAGGGGGCCTGTCTGCAACCTATCAAATTGAAAACCTGTAATTTCAACACTTACAAGGCATTCGTTGAAATAGTTTAATATTGCATTAAATTGATTGATATGTCAACAAACTCTCCGAAACTGGATGAAGTAATTTATTTTTTAATGGATAAAGCGCTTAGGGCATCGCGTAAACATTCCATTAAAGTATTCAAAGAAAATAACCTAGATATATCCCTCGACCAATGGGTAGTTATGCGCAGAATTTACGAGGAAAAAAGCCAAACTCAAATTGAGTTGGCCCGTGCTACTTATAAGGATGCGGCTTCTATTACAAGAATACTTGATCTGCTGCACAACAAAAATATGGTACGCAGAATTCCGAATGAAACAGACAGAAGGAAAAGTTGTTTAATTCTGACAAAAAAAGGGACCGACACCATTAATAGTGCTTATGCTGTTGTGGCTGAATTAAGAGCAGAAGGTTTAGATGGAATTAGTAACGAAGAGCTTCAAACGGCCAAAAGGGTAATGAATAAAATTGCCCAAAATATGAAAACTACTTAACCTATCAATGACATGAAAACAGGAAGCGTTTTTATACTTATTATTCTTAGTTTTATTGGATTTAGTTTTAATCAAAAAACAATACAAAACGAAGAAGAATTTAAAGATGTTCTTGTAAATGGTGTGGTGTTTCGTTGGAAAATTAAAAACAACGAAATGGTTTGTGAATTAAAGGCTCCGACTTCAGGTTGGGTTAGTGCCGGGTTTAAAAGTACAAGCGGAATTGTTCAGTCCAATTTAATTATGGGTTCTTTTGATAACGGAATAGCAACGTGTGAAGATCACACCGTAATTGACGTTAATAACCACGTTCCTGTTGAAGATTTGGGAGGAAGTAATGCTCTTAACGCCTGCGATGTTATAGAATCAGACGGGTACACGCAGATTTTTTTTAGTTTACCCGCCACCGCATACGATGGATACCATTATAATTTTGAAAAGGGTGAGGAAATGTTTGTGACCCTTTCTTACAGTAAAAACGACGATTTTATAAGCCATCCGGTAAGAAGAGTTCAAATCCGAATATTGTTATAGCCAGACTAAACTAGTACTTCACAAAGCAAATACTCTTCATTGGATTGTAAGTATTTCTTAATTCCATTTTCACTTACGTTTCTTTTTTCTTCCCTTTAGCTTCTTCTTCGGCATCGTCTTCTTCCTTACGCCTTATAGCTTTTTCTTTTCTAAGTGCTTGTTTGTTCAGCTGCTTTATTTCTTTTCTGAGTTTTTTCACTTCTTTTTTATTGTTCGAAATCCCCGTACTACTGGCAACTCCACTCATGGCAATATTTCCCAGATAATGAAAAACAGATCGGCCTGTATCTCTTCCGTAATAAACATCTCCTCTTTTTTTAATAAAAAAGTGAGGGTTATTCGTATTCACCACTCTATTAGCAAAAAAGGATTTCATCAACAATCCCATGTTATTGTTATCAGAAGTGTCTTTCTGGTTCAAGAAATCTACATGCAAATTTTTATAAAGCAATTCCATTTCTCCCGCGCCCAATTCATCGTCACCAAAAAACTGTAAGTCGCCATTACTAATGTTTCCTTTCCTAATTCTAATATATGCTGTTGGTTCTAAGTATGAATTTAAAAGTGTTGCATCAAATTTTCCCACATGGGCATAACCTACAAATCGTTGGGCGGCGTCTTTCAGATCGAAATCGAATTTAGCATTTATCAGTCCCTCTCCCATCAGTTTAGTAGACGCATTCATAGTCAGAAAACCGTTTTTTGAAATCGCCAATGAATCATTGGTAATATTACTTACCGAAGATTCTAGTTCTGTAAATAGGAGCCTTCCGCTTTTTACTCCATTTCTAGCCAATTGTCGGTGTTCTATGTATCCTTTATCTAGACGTAACGAATCCACGTTAATTTTAATTTTAGAACTAGTTAAGTTCAAAGTAGGAATGGGCATAAACCTAGAAATCATAGGGTAGTTTTTGTTTTTGAAGTTTCTAACCCCCAGGCTATCAACGTGCACCAGACCAACTTTCAAGGTGTTGTTGTATAGAAACTCTTTTACTTTAAATTGCTCAAAATCAATTTTTGACAGATACAGTTCAAGTCGACTTTTTTCCCAATTAGCAACTTTTGAAAATTCAAATATCCCGTATCTTGGTATAAGTTGAGTGCCCAGCAAACTCATTCTTTCTGTATTCGAATTCATGTAAAAACTATCGATTTGTAGGTCGTAATACTTCTGCATTACGTCGTGCCTAAAATCGCCAAAACTCATTTCTATTTCTCCAAATTTTGGTAGTTCATTTTTCTTTTCCGAGTTTATTTTAACGTCAGTTCCCCTTATCCCGACATGATTAAATTTAAAACCAGACTTCTCTTCCCCTTCAAAATCCCAAGTAATATTGCCATCAACCAGCTCCAGCTCATTCAACACCAATTTTTTGATTGCTGTTTTATCCTTATTGCTTTTATCCACATCTAACTCTCGACTAACAAAATCAGTGTTTTTATGAAACTGTGTAATTTCTATTTCAGGATTTTTTAAATGAAGTCGACTTAGATTTAAAATCTTGTTATCCTTGAGTTCGAAGGGTTTTAATCCCTCCATTTCTACAAGTGGTATTGTGCCATCGACATACATCTGCCTTGAGCCATCATTTGTCCGATAAATCATGTACCTAAGGTTCGTGTTCTCTAGTTTAAGATACTGATTTTCAGTCTTATAAGTAAGGTGATCAATTTTTATATTTTGTAAACTATCCGGAAATATTTGCTCTAAATTATAAGCATCTAGTTCGTACGATTTAGCATAAAATAAATGTTCATCGGTATTTACTTGTGCACTGTCTAGCCTAAACTCTCTTGCTAAAATATTATATTGAGGAATTGAAAAACGCCAAATTTCCGGTCGATTGCTTTCGTTTTCAAAAACAATATCCACTAGGCCATTTTCAATATTAAACGCCTCGTACTTTATTAAGTTGATTCCCGTTACATCAACTAGCCATTTATGGATTTCCAGAAAAGAACGTTTAACTTTCGGTTTTTTATCCTCAGTTAAAATAGTGCTCATTCTAAACTCGGGGCTGCAGATATCTAATTTCTTACCTACAACCTCACTTTGAATGTTGTTTGAGTTTAGCGCTACTCCACTCAGGCTAATGTACTCAGCATGAGAGCGTATTAATGTTTTCGAGCTTTTATTTCGTTGATCAATTACAGGCGTAATATTTATGTCAACAACATTAAATGTCGAATCAAAAGAAGAAAAGGTAAGGTCTTTAAAATCAATATAATGTTTGTTATTGTCTATCGAAAATTGTCCCTTCTCTCCATTAAAATCAAGATTTATTAATCCTAAATTTTTATTACCAAGCGTATCTGTTGTAAAATTAATATCACCTGCATGAATAAATAGTTTTTCAATTCTTTGTTTAATCGTGTCTTTTCCCGAATGAATGAAATCTATGTCATTCAAAGCAACACTATCGATGTAAACGTTAGATTTGACTTTTGTACTATTATTACTTTTACCTAATTCAACAAAGTCGATTTTTCCCTTATTTGCTTCAATCAAACCCAAATTATACTCGTTATTTTTAACCAATTCCTTTGGAGAAAAATTATGCACGGACACTGACTTGAAATGAGCGTTAATTTTTGAGTTTTGGTCAATTCCTTTGTATTTGAGTTGGTGGAATTTTATTTTTTTTCGTGCTGAAGAATAATCCATAGCGCGCCAAGAAATGCTTTTTTCCAATCCTGGTATATTCACAAAAGAAGTAGAGGTACTAATTCCAGAAGACTCCAGCAAGTCATAAACATCAAAAGAATTATTAGTTAAAGAATAAAGGTTTATCTTATTAACATAAAAATTTACTTTTTCAAAACGACCGAATTGCACGGTAGGGTTGTCTGCATTTTGAATTTTTATAAGGGCATTTTCTAATTTAAAATTTCTCGTAATAAATGTATCCAAAAAGCTGCCTAACAAATAAGACTCCGCTCCATTAACCCCCATTGTGTCCTCTACATACGCAGTATCATATAAAAAGGTGATTTCAGGCCCCGAAATTCTACTAGAGGTTAAATTTAATATTCTTTCATCGCTTATTTCATTTATACTAAAGTTCGACAAATGAATTCCGTTAGTTTTCAGTTTTTGAAGTTGTATTTTTTTATTGTGTTTGTGCAAGTTCTTTTGAATTTTATCGGCATTGGGTATTATTAGAAATTCATCAATATCTAAGACTTTGGTAAGACTAGAATAATTTAAATTTTCCACTTTTGCCAAAAGTCCTTCATCAATAATCTCATGCTTTATTTCTTTTACATTAAATTTATAATGAGATTGTAAGTTTCCAAAAACAAAATTGGCAAAAGTAGAACTATCAATTTTTAGTTTTGAACCTTGGTAATTTAACCCCTTTACCAAAAAATCTCGCTGTCTATTATTCTGCGTAAGTTCCAATAAAACGGAAGAGTGAGAAAGAATTAACCGTTCAACAACTAGGGTGTTTATGATATCCAAAATATTAGATTTAGCAAATCTTTCAGAAATTGAAAGGGAATCGGTATCCAAATTATTTACTGTTAATTGTAGGTTTACTTTTGGCCTTTCTATTAATAATTTTCTAATATTTATCTCGTTTTCGTAGTATGCTTTTTCAAAATCCACGTTTATTAATTTAACTGTTGGCACAAACACCTCTACCCTGTCACTTTCCTTATCCCCTTTATCATGAAGTGGAGTAATTCGGAGGTTATAAATTTCAACAAACTCTTTTTCCATAGAAATCCCGAATCGATCATACGAAACCTTATGTAACCCATTCGGCATTACAAACTCTTGATAGCCAGAAGTTAGCTCGAATTCATCGGTAAACAAAAGATGCCTGTTCTTCGTTTTGTCTTTTTGTCTATTCAACTTAAAGTTTTGTAATTTAAAAGAAAATGAGTTGAATTTATATTCTTTTTTGAAACTTTTAGTGTGAAGTTGGTAATCTAATTTAGCCTCTTTTACCACTAAATTTTTCAACTCAAAAACCTGAAGGTATTCGGTAATTCCCCGATAAAGATCACCCGATATTTTAGTTAATGATACATTGTTTTTTTGAATCCTATTATTAATCATAGTGATATTTGGCTGGTTTATCACCACATCATTTATTTCTAGTTTATCGTTGAAGAAAAAATCGAATTGGTCTTTTAATCTAATCTCTAAATTCTGAATTTCAATGAGATAATACATTTGATTTTCACTCTCTTTAGAATCAAACTTAAGCTGGCTTTTGTCTTTTAAAAAAAAGCGGAAATTGGCAAGATTAATTTGTTGCTTAAATACATTATAACGCAGATCATCAAACCCAAAACCATACTGGCCATCCGTTTTTTCATCCACCAATTTGGTGAGCTTATCTTGCAGTAATTCGCTTGTATAATTACGAAACACTTTTTGAACAGGAAAAAACAATAGGGCAGCCGAAACAATAATGATTGCTACAACGATTTTCCAATATTTTTTATATTTCTGTTTCAAAAAAGTAACCTTCTGGTATTTACCCAAATTTAATTTTTGTGCTTCAAGTACTTGCTCTGAAAAAAATATTTTTCTACACCCATTTTCTTAATAATATTGAACAGTGCAAGAATACCTCAAAGCATCTTCCATTTGCCTAACAAAAGGCACAACTCCTTCTCATGTAAATGTTAATTTACCGGCAAGCAAAAGCATTTCGAATAGACTACTGATATTGCGGTCTTTGTCGAAAAAAAAGCTGGATATTCGAAACATAAGTTTGGCTAATGATTCCATCCTTTTGCAAGATATTTTATTAAAAAATGAAGGAGAAATAAACGTTCAAGATGCTGGCACAACAGCACGTTTTTCGCTGGCTTGGGCATGCATTGAAAATACATCTCGTAAAATTTCCGGAAACCAAAGGTTGAGCGAACGCCCAATGTTAGAATTAATAACGGCATTGCGACAGCTAGGTTTTAATATAAAATGCTTGGAAAAGGAAGGTTTTTTTCCTGTAAAAATATCGCCAATTAATTTTTCAGAGCTCCAAAACAAAGTAACAATTAGTGCTTCTAGAAGCAGTCAATTTATTTCTGCCCTTTGTCTTATCGCCCCTTTTTTACCTCAGGGACTTTTTATTACTTTAGAGGGTGACGTCAGCTCAAAACCATACATAGAGATGACCTTAAGCTTATTGAAAGAGCTTGGTGTTTCTTGTTTTTGGAATGGCAACATCATTGAAATAAACCCAAATGTAAATTTGGCAGGAAACATTGAAGTAGAAGCGGATTGGAGTGCAGCGGCATTTTGGTATGAAGCGGTTTCTGTTAATCCGGATATAACCGTATTCTTATCTGGCCTAAAAAAAGAATCTATTCAAGGAGACTGTGAAGTAGTTGAACTCTACAGCAAGGTTTCGGTAAACTCTGTCTTTAAAAACAATGGAGTTGAAATATGGAACAATAATCAACAAATTTGTCTCACTAAGGTTAACTTTAGTAATACTCCAGATTTAGCTCAAGCTTTTATTGTAACCTGTGCTTTAAAAAGGATTCCGATAATCATTGCTGGTATTCATACTCTCAAAAACAAAGAAACAGATCGTATAAAAGCTCTGCAAAATGAATTAGAACATTTGGATACAAAACTGGCTGAACAAGGAAATGAATACCACTTAAGATGTGGAATCGCTCCTATTAAAGAAGAGTTTAATTTTAAAAGCTATTCAGACCACAGAATGGCTATGGCGCTAGCACCTGTTATATTCTTGTCAAAAAAAGTCGTAATAAATGATCCAAAAGTTGTAACAAAATCTTATCCTAATTTTTGGGATGAATTAGAAAAATTTGGAATATTAAACTCATAATGAAAGTTCTCATAATTGATAATTACGATTCGTTTACTTATAACCTTGTACATTATATTGAACAATTTGCGAGTGAAGTCCTTGTAATTCAAAACGATGAAGAGTATAAAGAACATGTAAAATGGGCGGATAAGCTAATACTATCTCCCGGCCCTGGTCTACCAGGAGAATCAGGAAGCTTAATGGAAATAATAAGTTTTGCGGTGGGGAGGTTACCCATTTTAGGTGTTTGTTTAGGCCATCAAGCTTTAGGAATTTATTTTGGTGGCAAGTTGGTTAACCTCCAACAAGTTCACCACGGAAAACAATCTAACCTTCATATCATCGATCCTCAAAACTTAATATTTAAAGGAATAAAAACGCCATGTAAAATCGGCCATTATCATTCTTGGGTAATTGAAAAAGGTAGCTTGTCCAGTAGTTTAGAAGTGACGGCCACAAGTTTAAATGGTGAAATAATGAGCATAAAACATAAGGACCTTCCAATCTGGGGGGTACAATTTCATCCAGAATCTGTGCTTACTGAGAATGGTCTTTTAATGATGAAGAATTGGACGTTGGGTTAATAACAAAGTGTTTTAGCTTTTTCTTAAAACATTCAACACCACTCCGGTTAATACCAAACCTATTCCTACAAACATCATCCAATTATACTCAATACCGAAGATGAAAAAATCGAATGCCAGTGCATAAAAAATTCCGGTGTACTTTATGGGGGTTACAATATTTGCCTTCTCAACATGTAGAGCTTTAGTCATATAAATCTGGCCAATTTGAGTAAAAACCCCCATTAATACAATAAACGTCCAATCAATTCCTTCTGGCCAAACCCAATTAGAATAACTCAAAATACTCATAACTGGAATCGCCACCAAGGGAAAATAAAGAACTATAACTACTGGTTTATCTGTGTTTCTTAAAATACGTATACAGTTGTACGCCAACCCAGCAAAGATTGCTGAAAGCAACCCGGCACCTAAGTAAATGTAACTTAGCTCAGGGTTAAACTTCTTCACTACCAAAACCCCTGCAATAGAAATCATAAAAAACACCCAACGTATTGGTTTCATTGGTTCTTTTAAAAGCCAAATGCCAAAAAGGGCTGTAAATATTGGGGACAAATATTGTAGAACTGCCGC
>Ga0307998_1001276_pt1 | contig 13591 bp, 13 predicted proteins | sample Davwhametageno37_FD_203147 | JGI IMG/M metagenome (GOLD analysis project Ga0307998, IMG submission 203147) | Marine microbial communities from Davis Island wharf, Antarctic Ocean - #37 | ecosystem: Environmental > Aquatic > Marine > Unclassified | place: Antarctic Ocean: Davis Island wharf... | reverse complement strand
TACGGGCAGTAACGGTAGAATCAACGATTATGGTTTGCACTAAATCACCAACGTCAGCAGTTTCTCCTCCAGTACTGTGGATAGAAACTCCATAACCTTTTAGCTCCTCAATCAACTCTTCGGTTCCATTAATGATAGCAGCAAGAACTTCTCCTGGGATTCTATTTTTGTTTCTACCTATAGTAGAAGAAAGCAAAATATCTTGGGATGCACCTACACAGAGTAGGTCATCAATATTCATAATCAGAGCATCTTGAGCTACACCTTTCCAAACCGATAAATCTCCTGTTTCTTTCCAGTATGCATAAGCCAGTGAAGATTTCGTTCCTGCGCCATCGGCATGCATAACAATACAATGTGCCTCACTTCCCGTTAGGTGATCGGGCACAATTTTACAGAAGGCTTTTGGGAAAAGGCCTTTGTTTATGTTTTTTATGGCATTGTGTACATCTTCTTTTTGTGCAGAAACTCCTCGAAGATGGTAACGATCACTAGATGATTCACTCATACGGGGTTCAATTTATCTTATGACAAAAATACATCATTTTATTTCCTTTACCTAAACCTAAATCAAGCTATGTTTCGAAACAAAACATCGTTCTAACGCGAAAAAAGTAGTTCTCTATATTTCGCTAAAGGCCAAATGGAGTTATCCACTAAGAGCTCCAGTTTATCGCAGTGATAGCGAATCGAATCGAAATAGGCTTTTACTTGCGCATGGTATGCATTTGCCTTAGCCGCACTATCCTCAATTGTATTTGCTTTTTTACGCTCTTCAATCATATCATTAACTCCTGTATTGATTTGAGCTATATGTCCAGAAATACGTTCAATCAAAACCATCTGTTCTTTTGCATGTGTTTTAAAGGTAGAGCCATAAATTTCTTTAAGCCCTTTGACATTATCAATCAACGTATTTTGATATTGAATTGCCGTTGGGATAATATGATTACGAGCAATATCACCAAGGGTTCTTCCTTCAATCTGAAGTGTGTGGGTGTATTGCTCTAAGTCTACCTGTACACGAGCCTCCAGTTCGCGCTTACTGAATACATCCAAATCGTTGAACATAAATATACTTTTTGGAGCAACATAGGCTTGCAATGCGTCTGGTGTTGATGTTGTTGGACTCAAACCTCTCTTTTTGGCTTGTTTAATCCAGGCCTCGCTGTAACCATCCCCTTCAAAAAGAATGTTTCGGATGTATTTGATGGAATCGCGCAATTCATTGAAAATTGCATCATCTTTCTTCATTTTGGGGTTCTTGAGATACTGGTCTACTTTTTTCTTAAAAGCAATTAACTGTTCAGCTACAATAGAATTCAAAACCGTCATGGGCTTTGCACAATTTGTTTTAGAACCCACTGCTCTGAATTCAAATTTATTTCCAGTAAAAGCAAAAGGAGATGTTCGATTTTGATCCGTATTATCCAATAGGATTTCAGGAATTTTACCAATAACATTCAATTTTAAATCTGTTTTCTCTTGTGGAGATAATTTACCTTCAGAAACCTGCTCCAAGTTATTAAGTACTGCCGTCAATTGCTCTCCAATGAATACTGAAATGATTGGAAGAGGCGCTTCATCGGTACCCAATCGCAATTCATTACTAGCCGATACAATACTTGCCCGGAGTAATGATTCGTGGTTTAGAACCGCAACAATCGTATTGATTAAAAAGGTTAGGAACTGCAGATTGTTCATTGGTGTTTTACCTGGACTCAATAAGTTAACTCCTGTATTGGTCTTTAAAGACCAATTGTTATGTTTCCCTGAACCGTTGATTCCTGTAAAAGGTTTTTCGTGCAAAAGAACCATGAAATTATGCTTTTCAGCAATTTTACTCATGACATCGAGAAGCAATGCATTATGATCGACTGACAAATTAACTTCTTCAAAAATTGGTGCCAATTCAAACTGTGCAGGCGCAACCTCGTTATGTCTTGTTTTTACCGGAATTCCGAGAATCAAACTTTGATACTCCAACTCTTGCATAAAAGTTAAAGCTCTTCTAGGAATAGATCCAAAATAATGATCGTTCAGTTGTTGACCTTTTGATGATTCGTGCCCCATTAAGGTCCGGCCTGTTAAAATTATATCAGGGCGAGATGCTGCAAGGCTTCTATCAATTAAAAAGTACTCTTGCTCCCACCCTAAGGTTGCATATACCTTTTGTGTATTCTTGTCGAAATACTTGGCAACATCTGTTGCAGCTTTGTCTAACGCAGACGAAGAACGTAAAAGGGGTGTTTTATAATCTAGGGCTTCACCCGTATAAGAAACAAAAATAGTTGGAATACAAAGTGTTTTCCCGTAGATAAAAGCAGGTGAAGTTGGATCCCAAGCGGAATAGCCACGAGCTTCAAACGTGTTACGAATTCCACCGCTTGGGAAACTAGATGCATCCGGATCTTGCTGCACCAATTGACTTCCATCGAACCGCTCAATGGCTGTTGAATTGTCTGATAAATCGAAAAAAGATTCGTGTTTTTCGGCTGTAGTACCCGTAAGGGGTTGAAACCAGTGTGTATAATGCGTAGCACCTTTAGCTCGTGCCCAAGACTTCATTGCAGCTGCAATCTGATCTGCTAAAGCTCTGGAGATTTTAGAGCCTTTGAAAATTGCTTTTGAAATTTCGCCATAAGCCTGCTGATTAAGTGAACGTTGTAGCGCCAAATCGTTGAAAACATTCTGAGCAAATTGCGCTTCAGAGTCAGACTCAACAGGTACATTCCGATCATTATTTTTTACTAAGCTGTTTAAGGCTTTAAATCGAAGAGTACTCATGTATTTTAATATTTTTAAAATCCTAAAGCAAAGTTATTTATTTTTTAAAATCTGAAGTCTTTTAACCTCTTTTTTTGTATAAAATTAAATTTACCCCCAATAAAAATGAGTTATTGATAAAAGTTAATAACTATGTTAAGATTTATACCCCATAAAAAACAAGGTTGTACCCAAAAAAATTAAATTTGTAATACTAAAGTTATAAAAAAAAAAATGAGCAAATCAAAATTAGAATATATTTGGTTAGATGGTTACAAGCCAACTTCCAATCTACGTAGTAAAACAAAAGTAATTGATGACTTTGACGGAACATTAGAAAACTGCCCGGTATGGTCTTTTGATGGATCTTCTACACAGCAAGCTGAAGGAGGATCTTCTGATTGTTTGTTAAAGCCTGTTGCAATTTATCCTGATCCTGTTCGCAGAAATGGATTCCTAGTGATGACTGAAGTTTTAAACGCTGATGGATCTGCTCATGAGACAAATGCTCGAGCAACAATAAACGATGATGATAATGATTTCTGGTTTGGTTTCGAACAAGAATATTTCATCATGGATACTGAAACACAATTACCTCTTGGTTTCCCTGTAGGAGGATACCCAGGACCACAAGGAATGTATTACTGTTCTGTAGGTGGAAGAAATACACACGGGAGAGAGTTCGTAGAGGAGCATGCTGATCTTTGTATAGATGCTGGCTTGAACTTCGAAGGAATTAACCAAGAAGTTGCAAGTGGACAATGGGAATTCCAGTTGTTTGCTAAAGGAGCTAAAAAAGCTGGAGATGAAATCTGGATTGCACGTTACTTACTTGATCGGCTTTCAGAACAATTTGGATACTATATAGAATACCACCCAAAACCTGTTAAAGGAGATTGGAACGGATCTGGTATGCACGCTAACTTCTCAAACACTACTTTGAGAACTTGTGGAGATCAAAAAGTTTATGAAATAATTTGTGAAGCATTCCGCCCAGTTACAAAAGAACACATTGCTGTATATGGTGAGTTTAACGACCAACGTTTAACTGGCTTACATGAAACTGCTTCTATAACAGACTTCAGTTACGGGGTTTCAGATCGTGGCGCTTCTATTCGTATTCCAATTATTACAGTAGAACAAGGATGGAAAGGATGGTTAGAAGACAGAAGACCTGCTTCAAACGGAGATCCATACAGAATTGCAGCTCGTATTATCAAAACAGTTAAATCTGCAAAAGTATAATTCGGCCTCAACTTCTTATTAAATATTAAAAAAAAATCTTTTTTATGAAGGTTTTTTTTTACCCCAAGATGTCGTAAATAAAATAAAGATAGAGTCCAAGTAGCGCAATGCCATTGAAGCGATTCAACCTGCTATCTCTTGGAATAAAAACCATTAGGAGTACGAGTAAGGAAATTGCAAACATCCAAACCAAATCATTTGATATGAGGTTAGGGTCTTGAACACTGATCGGTTGAATCATCGAAGTAATTCCCATTACAGCTAAAATATTGAAGACATTGGAACCAATTAAGTTCCCCAGAGAAATAGCTTTTTCCTTTCTGATGATCGCAATTATTGATGCGGAAAGCTCAGGAATACTGGTTCCCACAGAAATGATTGAAATACTGATTACACGTTCGCTAACCCCCATTGACGAAGCTAAAGAAATCGCTCCACGAACTAAAGTTTCGGAACCCAACCACAGAGCAAATCCACCGGCTATTAAATATTGAATGGTTTGAGAGATATTTAATAATTCGAACTCTTCTGAAGCTTCTTCCGTTACTTCGGAAGCTCCTTGTCCCTTTAAAAGGTAATAGAGAAAAGCAACTAAAATCAAAATCATGACAAAACCTTCAACTGAAGACAGGATGCCATCAAATGCAATCATACCAATAAAAAGAAGTGTGGCAAGCATCATCATGGGCCAATCGGTTTTTAAAAAACTTTTTGGCACGGCTATGGGTGTTATTAAAATCGTAATGGCAAGAACAAAAGCCAGGTTTGCAATGTTAGAGCCGACAACATTTCCTAATGCAATGTCTGAATAGCCTGCAAGTGCAGATTGAATACTCACAATAAGCTCAGGAGCAGAGGTTGCAAAGGAAACTACCGTCATCCCGATAACTGCTTTTGGAATGGATAAATTTAGTGAAAGAGAAACAGAAGACTTTAACAACCAGTATCCTCCTTTAATCAAAATCAATAAGCCAACCACAATTGCAATGAATGCCATATTTAAAATTTTAGCGAAGATACAGATTCCTCCAAATCATTGAAAATAAATTTAAAATCCTTATGAATAAAGTATGGCGGGATTGCATCTTCTTGAGACAATAACTCTAGTTTACCATCAATAGGACTCAATTCGAACTCTAAATAAGCCATCGTATATATTATGTTTTTTTTGGTTTTTTTGGTTTGCCGTAGATCAGTTGATTTAGTTTTCACAAGTAATAACAATTTCTCAGATCAAGTAAAGTTTTTTTTATATCTTACTTACAAATATATCAAATACAAATTTTAATAAGCGATCTTGACACTAGATTTATAAAACACATAACATGAAATATACACTGTTTTTATTACTTATATTAATAGGTTGTTCTAAAGAGACGACATCCCCAGAACCTCAAGATCCAGTTGTTACTGAGCCTAAAATTATTGTTCCAGATTTTGACAATGACACGATTTACATGAAATTAAGACCTAAATTACTCGACAGCTATTGGACTGCATTCAAAGAATCAGCTTCATTGTATGATATTGATCTTTCTTATATAGATGAAGTTAAATTTGTTTCTGAAAACCTTCTTAATAATATTGCTGGAACCGCAAAAGGATCTTGTCAACCTTATGTTCGAATTTCAGTTGATGAAACTACTTTTAGAAACCTGAGTGATGGTGAACAAGTTTTCCTGATGTATCATGAACTTGGTCACGATGTTTTTAACGCTTCTCATGAAGGAGGAGGGTTAATGTCCCCTAATATTAGGTCTTTGGATTATAAACTTTTTCAAACAGAAGTTAAAGATTTCTTTACTGGAGTAGATTACATAGAGTGGACAGATGAGGAGTGTGAATATATTCGAAGTATCATTGACGACTAACTTCAAGGTTAAAACAGTAGAATAGTAAATACATGTATGGTAATAAAAATCTCCTTGCATTAACTAGAGGGTCAAAAGTTGCTCGTATTAAAAAGACTAATAGGCTATTTTTACTGTTAAAAATTCTTTTCTTCTTACGTCAAAATAAACTGTTAAAAAAATATCTTCTAATGAAACAAGCTTTTAGAATAGTTTTGTGTATTTGTTTTTAAAAAAACATTTCATTAGATTAATGCCAAGTACCAACACTAAAAAAAACTTAAAAATTTACTTCAATTAAAAATCTTTTAAAAATTTATTGCGTTAACCGTAATTATTTTGAGGATTCTTTTAATTGTTAATACTTTAAAATTAGATTGAAAACAAGTAGCGTCAGATAAATTAAATACAGTTCAATTTTCAAATGACATATTCCAAAATATTTCAAATGCAATTAAGTATAAAACTATTTCTTATAATCAAAATACTATTCCAGACTCCACTGCATTTTAAGGTTTCCATAGTTTTCTTAAAGAAACTTTTCCATTAATCCACTCAAAAATATCTTTGGAAAAGATAAATAACTATGCTCTATTTTACACCTGGCAAGGATCAGACCTATCAAAAAAACTAATCATTTTCATGTCACATCAAGATGTAGTTCCGATAGATGAACCCACTATTGGTGATTGGGAAGCAGATCCTTTTGAAGGGAAAATAATAAAAACGGATATTATTGGACGTGGTACTCTAGATGACAAAAGCACTTTAATTGGACTTTTAGAATCTACAAAGAAATTATTAGAAGAATCCTTTCAACCATCAAGAACAATTTACTTGGTTTTTGGCCATGACAAGGAAGTTGTTGGGACTAATGGAGCACTTGCCATTGCAACGCATTTAAAAGCAAAAGACATTCAAGCGGCAATGACAATAGATAAAAGAGGGTTTATTGCTGAAAATTTAGTTCCCGGATTTGAAAATCCTGTAGCCATTATCAATTTAGCCGAAAAAGGGTTTGCCTCTTTTCGATTAATCGTGGAGACTAGTGAAGGACGCAGCTCAGAACCTCCTCGTGAAAATATAATTGGAATGTTGGCTCAAGCTATTGTAGATTTAGAAAACAATCGGCTCCCATATAAATTAGTTAAGCCTATCGGTTACCAACTCGAGTATATAGGTGCAGAACTTCCCTTTTTTAAAAAACTGACTTTTGCAAACCCTTGGTTATTTAAAAAACCAATTCTTGAAGCTTTAAATTCACATACTACAACTGCTTCAACTATAATACATGGTGGTGTAAAAAATAATGTGATACCATCAGTTGCTCAAGCTACAATAAACTTTAGGATTCTTTCAGTAAGTTCAGGTACTTCTAAACATAAAAACCTACATATTTAATTAATTAGATATAGACGTTATTGATTAAATAAAACCAAGCAGTACCCATCCTTAATATTCCTCCAAAAACCTCAGTATCTCTCGCTCAGACCAATAGTTTTTACCTGTAGATACGAAACCCACATGTCCGCCATAGCGTGGCGTAATTAAACTAAAATTGGGATTTTCTTGGGCTTCAGTATTAGGAAAACAAGATTCGGATAAAAAAGGATCATCCAGGGCATTGATGAGCAACGTAGGCCGAGAGATTGACTTAAGAAAAGGTTTACTACTCGCTTTGACATAATAATCTTGCGCGTCTTTGAAACCGTTCAAGGCAGCGGTAAAATACTCGTCAAAATCGATGAGTTTTTTAACCTTTTTAAGCCGTTCAATGGGCACTTGATCGGGAAATTGTTGGTGTTTGAGGTGGATCTTTTTGGATAGGGTACGTAAAAACCGCCAAGTGTACAGGCGATTCTCTAGGTCTTGTAACTTAATGGACGAACCATGCAAGTCCACCGGAACAGAGATAGCTACACTGGCCTTTATTTTTGGATGCAAAGGATAAATCCCATCGCCATTGTATTTTAAGACCAAGTTTCCACCTAGACTAAAGCCCACTAAATACACAGCACCATAATCAGGAAGGACGGTATTGATAACGGCGTGGAGATCCTCCGTTCGCCCACTGTGATACGTAATCAATTGGCGATTAATTTCTCCGCTGCAAAAGCGGTAGTTCATGGCCGCAACGGCAAAGCCATTTTTGGCCAACAAAGCCGCAGTTGCTCGGATGTATTTGGAATCACTACTCCCCTCTAGCCCATGGCAAAGGACAGCGATTTTGTCGCATCCATTTTCAAGTAAGTCAATGTCTAAAAAATCATCATCAGGGGTTTTAATCCGTTTACGCTTAAACGGTAACGGCTTCGTTTTTCGAAACAAGGAGCTATACATCGTATTGATGTGCCCATTTTTAAAGAAAAAGGATGGTGTGTAGTCGTTCGCTGGCATGGATATGTAACGTTTGTTTTATGCCATTGAACCGAGTATAGATCTTGGCTAAATCAATGCGTCAAATATAACCATTATCGGAAATTAAGCAACATAGTCTTATAACTATCTTGAACGGTTTGTGTAATTAGTGTCTTGTCTAAATTCAAGCCTTCAATATCATCTATTTCATTAAATTCTCGCATATTATAATTCCCCCACAAACTGAATTCAATAATTATTGGAGTTAAACGAATCCCTTTTTCCGTTAACAAATAAATATTTTCTTTTTTGTTTTCAGGTGCTTTCGTTTTAAAAATCAGTTTATACGACTCTAACAATTTTAATCGTGCAGATAAAATGCTTGGTGCAATCTTTTCATATGAATCAGACATTTGCTTAAAAGTCTTTTTGTGCTTAACAAGCATGTCTCTGATTATTAACAAAGACCATTTATCACCTACAACGTCTAATGAAGACGAGACTGGACAACCAGAGCGGAATTCTTTTTTCATTTTTTATAGATTATTACTATTAATTCAATAGTAATAATTACTTTTGCTATCGAATTAAAAGCAAAAATACAAAAATTTACAAATAAAATTTAGAATGAAAACACAAAAAAGCATAGTTAACACAGCCGATAAACTTAAAAATATAATAATAATTATATCATTATTCTTAATTTGTTGTCTAACGATTACTACTTCCACTGCTTTTGGTCAAAACAATAGTAACTCAAGCAATTTAGAACAGCTTAATAGTCTTAAAAAATCATTGAAAAAAATATCCATTTCAGATTTAGGCTCTTCTATATCGGTTAGTGAAGGTATAAAGGCTTATACCTTTGGCGGAGAACTTTTAAATAAAGAGGAATTACAATCAGCAATATCGTATGGGTTGATGGATCCAGAATCTGAAATTTATGTTGATAATAACAATGCAATTTCCTTGATTATAATTCCTAAAAAAGAAGATGAAGTTGTTGTAAATAAAATTCATGCTGAAGGGTTGAAAAGAATTAGTGAAGAAGATTTTTTAAATAGAAGGATTCGCTTTGAGGATGAAAACTACACCTTTTATGGCGCTAATAATGAAAAATTAATGCCAGAAGATGCACTTAAGAAATTCAAAAGTGGGATGTATAAAGTTGATGCCTACGTTGATGATAACGATCAGTTTAAAATGGCTTACCTTCTTAAAATGACACAAGAGCAGTTGAACCAAGGCATTGGAGAAGCTATGAAAATGCAAAATGATTTTGAAGCTAAATTAAAAGGGAAACCTTTCCCTGACTTTACATTAACAGATCTATCAGGTACCACACACACATCAGAGAGTATTAAAGGAAAAGTTGTTGTTATAAATTTATGGTTTACCGCTTGTGCTCCTTGTATCCATGAAATGCCAGAATTAAATAAGATTGTTGGTGAGTATAAAGAAAATGAGGATGTCCTATTTTTAGCATTTGCCCTCGACCCAAAATCTCGAGTTAATAAATTTCTAAAAAAACACAAATTCGATTATAATATTATTCCAGATAGTCAAGAATATGTTACAAAAAAACTCAATCCTCCTGGTTATCCAACACATATTGTTTTAGATAAAAATTCAAATGTAGTCTTTTTATTTTCTGGATATACGCCACAAGCTGGTGAAGCAATTAAGAGTTATATTAATTCAGAATTAAAAAAGTAAATCAATATTAAACAGTAAAGAGACACGTATTTATTAGAGTAAGAAAAAAAATAGCATTTGTTATCCTGAATGCGAAGCATACGAAAATTAATTAGAAATTATGATAGTAGGACATTTTACAACGGCATTAATAACAAAATAAAAATTCCCAAAAGGGACGTTACTTTATTTTTTAATTATATCTCAATTACAAGATTTTTTGTAGTTTACCTTTCACTATTTTGGTCTTGTACCAACCATTCCCAGTGATGCATTTGATGTCACCTTAAGTATTATGGTAGTAAATATGTTATACAGTCACGATTTGTTACCATAATTATTTTGGTTGGCAATTGTTTTCTTACTTGGAAAACTGCTATTCAAAAACACCAAAATAGGCTTGGTAAGTATGGCCTAGTATCATTCCATTTTATTTTAGATTTCTTTTCAGGTCATATGCACCACATTTTTGGAGCTAATACAATGGAATCTGGTCTTGGACTCTATGCATCTAATCCTTATTTAGCCATTTTAATAGAGGCCTTATTTAGTATTGTTGTTTTATGGTATTTCTTTAGAGAAGAGGCAAAAAAAGGAATTATTAGAACTACAAAAAATAGAATTGCAAATATTTCTGTCTTTGCTTATGGAATTATTTTTATACTACTTATTGCCACAAAATCTTTTAGACAGTTATTTAGTATTCCAGAATTTTATTTAGGATTTAATACCAATATGCCTACGATCATTTTTACATACGGAGCGATGCTTTATTGCTTGAATTATTTTGTACTGAAGTTTACACTTGACAAAAAAACTATAAAAAAAACAAAGAAGATATTTAACTGGATTTTTAAAGGATTAATTTTATCCTATATTTTATTAATATGTTTCCCTCATTTACTTTTCGCAAATAAATTAGAATATACAAACTTTTCAGTGTATTACCATTCTAATGACTTTAATACAGAAGAACTAAAATTAGATTTAGATAAGTCTGAAAATTTACTAAAGAAATCTGAATTATTTAAAAATGGAATAAATCAAGATATTTTTATTTGTAGTAGTTGTAATGAGTTTACTTTTTTTTGCGCTGATGTCAAGAAAAGCATTTGGTAAAAACAACCATATCTCTCAAATTATTTTCTTGTCAAAGTCATCTATTTTAGAAAACTATGTCTTAAGAAATGGGAAGAAAAACAAGTATTCATTAAGTGGAGTTATCGCTCATGAAACTGTTCATTCTCTTCTACGAAATGAACTGGGAATATTAAAATATAAATTACTTCCTTCATGGAGAAATGAAGGATATTGCGATTTTATTGCTAACGAAAGTTCTTCTAACGAACAAAAAGGATTAACAGATATTTGTAATGATGAAGTTAATTCAGAATCTGCTTCTTTTAAATATTTTAAGTTTAGAAAAATAACACAATATTTATTTCAGGATAGGAAAGTCTCGTTAAATAAATCTTTAGAAGAGAATTTTGAATTGGAGGAAATAAATAATGATTTGAAGAAAAAATACTCTACACAGTATGGTTTATAAGCAATAGCTCCCTGCGTCCTTATGTAGGATGTCATCAATGTTTTTAAAACTTTGTTCAAACATTTATTTCGTATATAAATTAAAGATAAATATAATATGAAAGAAATCATAAACAGGCAGATATAGCAAAACTTTATATCATCGGCAATCATCTTCTGTACATTCTGGAATTTATCGTGCTTTTCTTTATCTTTGTAATGTATCAAGAACGCTTTTAGTGTACCAACCGATCTTCTCGAGACACGGTGGTTTAGAATACGAGACGCTAGTCTAAAACAATCGAGAAATCATATTCATCTTGGTCATAAATGACGTTTAATTAAAAAAACTTTTATAGCTATTTTTTCAGGAGAAGTAACAATCAAAGTAAAATTCAAAGACATTCAAGTTGCAGTTGGTTATGGAATGACCTCAGCAATAATTAAGCATAGATGTGTTGAGCAGGCTTATGCAAGATCCCCTTGGTCAGAGATTAAAAACCAAAAAGATGATAGGTTTGAGGTTATTGTTGAGAAAGAAGATATTGGATAAAGACTTTTATCAAAAAACGCCCAGAATTTACTAAAAAAGGCTAAAAATGATAAAAAAACGCTAAAAATTAGTCAAAATTGATCAAAAATAGGTGAAAATTGAATTTTATGATTAGTGTTTTTCTAAGGCTATATTATTAACACCTCCAAAAAATCTATTAACCACCATAGGGGCTGGATGAAGGGGATTGCCAGTTAATGTTTTTCCCAAACAAAGGGGCTTAAGGTCTAATTTTTTTACAGTAGCAATTATTTGATCTGCTTGCTTTTGCAAGTAAGAGTGATCATTTATATGATTTCCCCAGCAAAAAAGAATTTTAGATATATTATTACCGTTATTGATGAGCTCTCCAATAAAATCAATGTTTTCTTTTGCAATAACTTGATTGACTGATTTTGGGAGCTTACTTGGCTTTGAAGTTCTCTTAGGATAAAGATTTACTAACCACCAACCATCACATCCATTATTTTGGGCAATGGCTTGTATATTTCTTGAGGTAGGATCTAAATTATCTTCGTTGGCTGTACTTGGATTTAATCCAATAGCTAGCATTTCATTTTTCCCCTTTTTCCCTAACAAAAAACGTTTGTTAATATCATCATTAGGATTACATATTATGTTTTTATGAGTACTCAATTTAATTCTTTAGAGTGCATAAAACTACTTTTCCAAGTTAATGGATTCCGTTATCTCTTTGAAACTACTTAGGCCAGACTCTATGTTTTCTATAATCTCATTTGCCAAAATATCTGGATCAGGAAGATTATCTAAGTCCGTTAAGCTCTTATCCTTAATCCAAAATATATCAAGGCTTGTTTTGTCTCGTGCTATTATATCCTCATATGAGTACTTCCTCCATCGTCCTTCTTTGTTTCCCTCACTCCAAGTCTCTATTCTTTTAGCTAGGTTCTCTGAATTGTAAAGGTTTATAAAGTCCTCTAGATGTTGCATGGTCATTGTTCGCTTCTTTGGCGTATGGTGAATTTTGGTTCTATAATCATAAAACCAAATGTCTTTCGTCCAAGCTTCCTTACTAGCTGGTTTATTGCTAAAGAATAACACGTTCGCTTTTACACATGGTGCGTAAAATATTCCTATTGGTAAACGCAGTATAGTATGGAGTTCTGTTGTTTTTATTAATTGTTTTCTGACCTCTTCACCAGAACCTACCTCGAACAAAAGGTTGTCTGGTAATACCACTGCAGCTTCACCATTAATTTTAAGTATGGTTTTTATATGCTGCAAGAAGTTCAACTGCTTATTTGAGTTGGTTTCCCAGAAGTCTTGGCGGTTATAGTTCATGTCTAGCTTTTCAGCTTTACTTTCTTTATTGGTAACAGTCATGCTACTTTTCTTCCCAAAGGGTGGATTTGCTAGAACATAATTAACACGAACTCGATCATCAGAAATTAATGCATCAGTGGACTTAATAGGTGTGTTAACATCCATCTCCCCAATGTTATGCAAATACATATTCATCAGAAGAAGGAACTTCAGACATTTTATAAACCTCATCGTAAAAAGAATACTTTGGATCTAACTTAAAATACAAATAGGTTAAATGCTCAAAAGCATCACCCATTTGTTTTGTGTTAGG
>Ga0307998_1001275_pt1 | contig 13593 bp, 13 predicted proteins | sample Davwhametageno37_FD_203147 | JGI IMG/M metagenome (GOLD analysis project Ga0307998, IMG submission 203147) | Marine microbial communities from Davis Island wharf, Antarctic Ocean - #37 | ecosystem: Environmental > Aquatic > Marine > Unclassified | place: Antarctic Ocean: Davis Island wharf... | reverse complement strand
TCTCAAAGAAATAAGTATAAGAACTATCTTTTACTCCCAGATAGAAAAAACTCTTAATCATAATTTTCCCTGAAGAATAATACTGTTCTGATTTGTTCACGTAAACCCCTCTGTTGAAATAAGATATCTCCTGAAGATTTCCGTTTTCATGATAAAATTTCCATAGTCCTTCTTTTACACCATAGTAACTCATGAATTGATTATTGTTGATATAACCTGTGCTTCTTACTACTTTCTTTTTTTTGTCCCAATATGTTGTTTCAAGTTTATAAGGCGTTACTTTTTGTGTAAAAGACTGGCTTACAACAAACATCATTAATATAAAAGTGATTATTCTCATGAGTGGTTTTTTGGTTAATCGTATAACTACAAACTTACTTAAAGTTACGTGTTTGCCGACTGTTTTATTTTACGTGTTATTGAAAGTTGTTTGTTTATAATTGTTAGTTAGGATAAGTTTAAAAATCATTTTTGAATGACTGGGATAAAATTGTAGTAAAATAAGGTAAATAAAGAGGGTTCAAAACAACAATTCTTGGGTTAAATCGTAAGTTTGACAGTGAAGTTTTTTACAAAATATTGCTTAGTTATAGCTCTTTTGTTATTTACTCTTTGTTCATGGGGACAAAAAGTGACTAAATCAATCGTGCTCGACTCAAACTATATGCGTTTGGATTCGCTTTCTATTATACCAAGCTCTTTTGAAATTTATAATCAAAACAAACTTGTTTCTGATTCCCTTTATGAACTAGATTTTGCTAGCTCAACTCTTTATTGGAAAGGAAGTCTACCTATTTCATTGAGAGTTAATTACTCTTTGTTTCATGTTGATTTTTCTGCAAATTACTCTAAAAAAGATACTTCCTTAATTCAGCCAGTTGTAGATTTTTCTAATCCTTTTAGAAGCAATGGAAACACTAAACAAGAAGTGGATATTTTTGGGCTAGATAACCTAAATAAATCGGGAAGTATTTCGAGAGGATTAAGTGTTGGAAACGCTCAAGATTTAGGGGTTAATTCTAATTTCAATTTACAACTTTCTGGTAAGATTGGTGGCGGAATATCTATTTTAGCTTCGGTTACAGATGATAATATCCCCATACAACCAAATGGAAACACACAACAATTACAAGATTTTGACAAAGTGTTTATTCAATTATCCGAAAAAGATTGGACACTAGTTGCAGGTGATTATTCAATCGAAACTTTTGACTCGCACTATTTGCGGTACCGTAAAAAGTCTATGGGGTTGTCTTATTCCAATGAGTTTGTATTAAAAGACAGCAATAAAATTAAAGCAAATGCTGGAGTAGCGGTTTCAAGGGGAAAGTATAGAACTCAGTTTTTTCAGGGAGTGGAGGGTAACCAAGGGCCATACAAATTAACTGGAGCTGATAACGAATTATTCGTTCTTATTTTATCTGGAACCGAACAGGTTTTTGTAGATGGAATACTATTAACTCGTGGAGCAGAAAATGATTACGTAATAGATTACAATACTGCTGAAATAATATTTACCCCTAAATTTTTAATCACAAAAAATAAAAGGATAGAAGTGCAGTTTCAATATTCTGATAGGAATTACTTGCGTTCAATTCTTCATTCTGAAGTTGAGTTTCAAACAAAAAAATCTACTTCGTTCATTAGGTTTTATAGCGAACAAGATCATAAAAACCAACCTTTATTTCAGGATTTACGAGATCCCGAAAAAGCCTTAATGGCATCAATAGGCAATAATATTTCGGAGGCAGTTATTCCAAATGAAACTAGGGTGGGCGAAGAAGAAAATGTAGTTTCCTACATTAAAAAAGACTCCTTAGGTTATTCGGTTTTTGAGTTTTCTACCGGTTCAGATACAACCTTGTTTAGAGTTCAGTTTAGCGATTTAGGTCAAGGAAACGGGAACTACATTCAAGATGGATTTTCGCCTTTTGGTAAAGTATATAAATGGATAAAGCCTGATACTGTAGGCGGAAACATTATAAAAAACGGTCAGTATGAGCCAGTTGTTTTACTTATTACTCCAAAGAGGAAACAGTTGCTAACGCTAGAAAACTCTTACCAACCCAATGAAAACTTAACAATAAAAACTGATGTTGCTTTCTCTAACGAAGATGTGAATACTTTTTCAGCAGATGGAAATGATGTGAATTATGGTTTAGGTTCAAAAGTTGAGATTCAGCATAGAAAAAAATTATCATCATCAAAAAAAGCAGCTACCTTAACTACAGGTGGTTTTGTTGATTTTACAAGCATCAACTTTTCCCCAGTAGAAAAGTTTAGAGCTATAGAGTTTAACCGAAATTGGAACTTAGGAAATCAAGAAGTTACCACTCCTCTTTTTCTTGGAAATGTAAATTTAGGACTAGAAAAAGATAGTTTCGGAACGATAAGATATAACCTGGATGTATTGGATTTGGGTGAAGATTTTAGAGGGATAAAAAATAATTTATTAGCCAATGTTCAATTAAATAAAGTAAAATTAGATTATCAGGGAAGTTATTTAACTTCTAAAGCTTTTACATCTACTGAGTTTTATAGGCATAAGTCTAATTTAGAGTATCCACTTGGTGGCTTTACACTTGGTTATAGAGATGAGGTAGAAAGCAATACTTTTTCTCAATCGGACACGCTTTTGGGAACTAGCTATTCGTTTTATGACGGAAGAGTTTATCTTAAAAAAGAAACTAAAAACTCTCAGTTTTATTCTGTTTACTATGGATATAGAGATGAAAAAACTACTCAAAACTCCGAGTTAAAACAAGCTGCATATTCGCACGAAGCAGGATTAGATTACAAACTATTTACTACCAACAAAAAAACTCAATTAAAAGGAAATGTTGCTTACCGACAGTTAGTGCCAACTGATACAAATTCGGGTTTAATACCTGAAAATACATTCCTTAATCAAACGAACTTTTCTACTTCATTGTGGAAGCAATTAGTAAACCTAAATACGTTTTATAGTGTTGGTTCTGGATTGGAACAAAAGCGTGAATTTTTGTACTTAGAAGTTAACCCTGGGCAAGGGGTTTTTACTTGGATAGATTATAACGATAATGGATCAAAAGAGATAAATGAATTTGAGATTGCAGCTTTCCAAGATCAAGCAAATTACATTCGTGTATTTACCCAGAGTAATGATTATATCCGAACTTTTTCTAATCAATTTAGTCAGTCAGTAACCATTTCTCCAAGAGTATTATTGAAAGACAAAACCAACAGGTTTTCAAAGATAATCTCAAGAGTTTCTTCTGTTTCAGCATTCCGTATTGATAGAAAAACTACTCAAGAGAGTTTGGCTACTAGCCTTAATCCTTTTGTAACAAATTTGAGTGACACCAACCTTGTTTCACTTAGTAAACAGTTGCGTTCATCCTTATTTTATAACAGAACAGGTTATAAATATGGTGCTGAACTCTTGTTTCAAAACACAAGTAATAAAACCTTGTTATCCAATGGGTTTGATTCAAGAGAAACAATCTTGTATGGTGTAAATTTACGTTATCAGTTTAAGAAAATTTTAGTAAAATGGGAAAACGAACAAACTCAAAAATCTCTTGAATCAGATTTCTTAGCTAGCCGTAATTTTAAGCTTAATACTTGGAAAACTTCCCCGACTATTACGTTCCAAAAAGGAAGTAATTTTAATTTAGATTTTCTGTTTTCGTATGAGGAAAAGGAAAATATTCTTGAAGGTGATTTTGCTTCTTTAAGTACTCTTGGTACTAGTTTAAAATACACTGTTGTTAACCAACTTAATGTTTCTTCCTCATTTAGTTTTGTAGCAATTAGTTTTATAGGAGAGGCCAATTCCTCTCTTGAGTATGAAATGCTTGGAGGTTTAAAAAATGGAAACAACTTTACGTGGGAAGTGCTTCTAAACAAAAGGGTTGCAAAGAATCTCGATTTATCTTTAAACTATATTGGAAGAAAACCTGAAAACCTGAAAACAATCCATGCGGGTACTGTGGAAATAAGGGCGTTTTTTTAATTCAGTTTATTAGATGATTTTAATCAGTAAACCATCCTCTATAAACTAGTACTTTTAACTCTAATCTAAATAAAACACTATGGAGTTAGCATCAATTATAGAAGACCTTGAGTACAATGAATCTAAACCTATTATTAAGGTTTTATTTGAAACTTCATTTACAAAAGAAATAAGAATTGCAATGATGGCAGGAACAGAAATGAAAAAACATCAAACTTCGTTTCCTATTGTTGTGCAAATGGTTGAAGGAAACTTAGATTTTGGTGTAAATAATGAAATTTTGGATTTAAAAAAAGGAGATTTAATAGCTCTGGATGGAGGAGTTCCTCATGATTTGAAAGCAAAATTAGACAGTGTCATGAGATTAACACTTACTAAAAATGACCAAATCGATAGAGTAAAAAAAGTGTTGAAAGACTAATGTAAAACGATTGAAAGTATAGCTTTTTTATATTTTCAACCGTGATTTATTTAACTAGTAGTGTTTAAATTTGCTACCTTTAAAAGCGGAGTTCTGATTCGCTTCAAATAACCTAAGTAAAAGAAAAAATGTCACAAAAAAATGTACGTCTAGAAGTAATGAAACACCTTGAAAAAGATATAGATTCTCTTATTCAAAAATATCTTATCCCAATTGATTCTATTTGGCAACCGCAAGATTTTTTGCCAGATTCAAGAGACGATAATTTTTTGGATCAAATTACTGAAATTCAAGAGTTAGCTAAAGATTTACCTTACGATTTTTGGGTGGTTTTGGTAGGTGACATGATTACTGAAGAAGCTCTACCAACTTACGAAAGTTGGTTGATGGATGTGGAAGGTGTAGATCAAGTAGAAGGAAATGGATGGGCAACTTGGATTGCTCAATGGACTTCGGAAGAGAACAGACACGGAGATTTATTGAACAAATACTTGTATTTATCTGGAAAGGTAAATATGCGAGAAGTAGAAGTTACTACTCAACATTTAATTGCAGATGGTTTTGATATTGGAACCGATCGCGATCCATATAAAAACTTTATTTACACGAGTTTTCAGGAGCTTGCAACTTATGTTTCGCATAATAGAGTTTCGGAAATTGCTAAAGCAAACGGAAACAAGAATTTGGCAAAAATGTGTAAAATGGTAGCTGGAGACGAAATGCGTCACCACACTGCTTATGCAGAATTTGTAGAGCGAATTTTTGCTGTAGATCCTAGTCAAATGATGTTGGCGTTTACAGATATGATGAAAAAGAAAATTACCATGCCAGCTCATTTCCTGAGGGAATCAGGCCAGAAAATTGGAACGGCTTTCGAAGAATTTTCAAACACGGCACAAAGAATTGGGGTTTACACTGCAACTGATTATGTAGATATACTGGATAAGCTTATTAAAAGATGGGAGATTGATAAAATCACTAACCTTACTGATGAAGCTGAAAAAGCAAGAGACTATTTAATGAAGTTGCCTAGTCGTATGTTACGAATTGCCGACAGAATGAAATTGCCAGAAAGTTCGCATCAGTTTAAATGGGTAGAGCCTTCTAAAATCTAGAGAGTTGTTTCTATATTTACCCATTAAAATGCCAAAAAAATAATGGAAAATGTAATTTACCCAGGTATTCTTTTAAGAATTAAAGCCGCTTTAACAGACTATCTTATATTGCTAGCTTTAATCTTTTCTGTTTCTTTTATTTTCAAAGAATTTGATCACGTACCAAATTATGCAAGAATAATTGCATTTGTATTTATCTTTCTCTTGTATGACCCTCTTTTAGTTAGTTTATTTGGAGGAACAATTGGCAACCACTTTAATGGAATTAAAGTCAGAAGAGAAGAAAATGAGAAGAAAAATATTTTCTTTCATCTTGCTTTAATCAGATATATTATTAAAGTTTTTCTTGGTTGGATTTCTTTCTTCACAATTAATGGAAATCAAAAAGGTAAAGCCATTCATGATTTGGCTGTAGGTTCTATTGTGATTTTTAAAAAATAACACAATATCCATTTTTAATGGTTGTACTTTCGTGCCGTAACGAAAGAAAAAAGTGAAAAAATTTAATCAAATAGTTGCCTATTTCCCTGCAATTGGAATGAGTGTTTATCTCATTATGTTTACTGCTGCTGCATCAATGTATCCTGGAGGTTCTGAGAATATCCAAACTGCTACTGATGGCTACAGTTTTTTCCATAATTTTTTGTGCGATACTAACAATGAGTTTACTCACTCTGGGTTGAAAAACAATGGAAAAGTACTTGCAAATCTTGCACACATTGTACTTAGTTTAACAATGATGTCTTTCTTTTATGTAATGCCTAATATTTTTAACCATTCTAACAGAAACACCAAACTGATAAAAATACTTGGAGTCTTAGCAATGGCTATTTTTACATTTATGTACCAAGAAGAACTTCATGACTTGGTTGTAACTCTAGTTGGTGTGTTTGCTTCAATGGCTTTTCTGCCAATCTTTATTGAACTAGTAAAGTACAAAAACAGACCTTTTAAAATTCTAACTTATATTGTGTTTATAATGAGCCTTGCACTATACCTTGGCTTCGAAACCAAAGTAGGGATTTACTACATGCCTTTTCTACAGAAGTTTGTGTTTATGGTAGATGCTACCTTAGTTTATTGGACAGCTATAATTGTGATTAGAAAAAACAATAGAGGATTAGAAGCTTAAATCATTAAAATAAAATTGGGCAAGCTTTAAGGCTCACCCAGATTTATAACCTCCCTCTAGTTTTGTGTTATTTTAAGGCTTTAAGTAATGTTTCGGCAGCAAGCTTTCCTAAGTTATTAGACGCTAAAGGACTTGCTCCGGTTATTAAATTCCTATCCAAACAAACTGTGTCATCCCCTTTGGTGTTTACTAAATTTGCTCCTAAGCTTTTCAGTTTTTCGCTTAACCCCCAAGGCATTTGTCCCGGTAAATATCCAATCATTGGCGTTTTCTTGTCTACTGAGTCAGGAAATACTGCCATATTATAGCCTTTATAAAGAAACTCTTGATTGTTGAGAGTGGTCGTTAATAAAGAACCTGGTCCATGACAAAGCGTAATAGTAAATAAGTCATTTTGGTGAGCCCAATTTAATGTTTTACCAACATTCTTATCTTCTGGAATTCCTAACATTGCTCCGTGTCCTCCAGGAACAAAAACTGCTGCATAAGACTCTAAGTTAGAAAATGAATTAGCGACAAAGTCTGAAAGTTTATCTGGTGCTTCTAGCCTTGGTTTTAACTCCTTGTAAATAGCTTTTACATGTTCGTCTTTTTCTGGAAAAGCCCACATTTCAAAAACAACTGGCTTTCCTGTTGGTGTAACAATATCAAATTCAAACCCAGCATTTTTTAAATGCAACATTGGTAATAGCGCTTCAACTGGATGGTTTCCTGTAGAAAACATTTTCCCGTTTTGCATTGTTAAGTTCTTTTGTTCGGTAAAAATCACTAGAATTTTGGATTTCTTCCCTTTGTATTTCTCGTAAGAAATATTCTCATAATCTGTTTTGTCAACAGTCCCTAGTTTTATTGCCATTTTAGATGGGCTGTAAGATCCATCTGATTCTAATTTTGGAGCAATTCCTAACATTTTTTTTAGCATAATTTTTTGTTTCTAATAGTTAAAACAAAAGTAGGATGCTAACTCCTAAATAAAATAACCCTATGGTAAGAAATGTTATTTCTTGGTTTTTTCAACTCTTATTCGGCTTAAACTTTGTTGAGTTATTCCTAGGTAAGATGCAATATGATAGTTGGGGGTGTGCTGTTCAATATCTGGATATTGTTCCAGAAATAGGTCGTATCTTTCTTCGGCAGTTAACTGCAGTTGATTCAAGATTCGTTTATGCATGCTTACCAAATGTCTCTCAAGATTTTTTCTTTGAAAAGTTTCAAATTCAGGATAAAGATTATAAATTTCTTCTAGTTCTTTAGCGTTAAATTCTATCACTTTACAATCAGTAATACTCTCTACAGTTAATGTTGCTATTTGATTGCTGTAAATAGCCATGAAATCACTCATCCACCAGTTTTTAATAGCAAACTGCAAAGTATGTTCTTTCCCTGTTTTGTCTGTGCAAAAAGAGCGTAAACAACCTTCATTCACAAAATAGGTTTTTCGAACCTTTTGTCCTTCGCGAATCAAAGTTTCTCCTTTAGAAATGTTTCTTTCTTTAGAAATAGAATACACATACTCTTCTGCTTTTTGACTGAGAGGTATGCTACTTTTAATTTTGCTAATTAATTCTTTCAAAGCAATAGGTTTTATTATTTAGACAAATTAATATCCGCTATTTTTTCAATCTTATTCCTTTCCAAAAATGCATCAATAGTTTCGAAATGTTCTATCACCCTTTGGTTCTTAAACTCAAATACTTTTTCGGATAATCCCTGTAGGAAATCCCTGTCGTGAGAAACCAAAATTAAGGTTCCATTAAAATCCATAAGTGCTTCTTTCAATACATCTTTAGATTTTAAATCTAAGTGGTTTGTTGGTTCATCTAGTATGAGTAAATTTACGGGTTCAAGCAACAGTTTTACCATGGCAAGCCTTGTTTTTTCTCCTCCAGATAGCACACTTACTTTCTTATCAATATCGTCTCCGCTAAACATAAATCGGCCTAGCATATTTTTTATTTGAGTACGAATTTCACCTACCGCTACTTCGTCTATTGTTTGGAAAACTGTTAGCTTTTCATCTAACAAAGAAGCTTGGTTTTGTGCAAAATATCCAACTTCAACATTGTGTCCTAATTTACATTCTCCTTCCACTTCTAGCTCTCCTAAAATAGCTTTAATCATGGTAGATTTTCCTTCACCATTTCGCCCAACAAACGATACTTTTTCTCCTCTTGAGATAACCATGTTAGCATCTTTAAATACAGTATGCTCTCCGTAAGATTTGGAAACTTCCTTAACCGAAACAGGATAATCTCCCGATCTTGGTGCTGGCGGAAAACGTAATTTTAATGCAGAAGTATCTACTTCGTCAATTTCAATAATTTCCAATTTTTCGAGCATTCTTTCTCTTGAGGTAACTTGATTTGTTTTGGAATAAGTTCCTTTAAATCGGTCGATAAAAGTTTGGTTATCGGCAATGAATCTTTGTTGCTCTTTGTAGGCCTTTACTTGGTGTGATCTTCTTTCTTCTCGCAATTGTATGTAATGCGAGTAATTGGCTTTGTAATCGTAAATTTTTCCCATTGTTACCTCAATGGTTCTGTTTGTAATGTTATCGATAAATGCTCTGTCGTGAGAAATTACCATTACTCCATCCGCTTTGTTTACAAGGAAATCCTCAAGCCAAATTACCGATTCAATATCAATATGGTTGGTTGGCTCATCCAGTAAAATTAAATCTGGTTTTTGTAATAGTATTTTTGCCAACTCAATTCTCATTCTCCACCCTCCACTAAATTCGCTAGTTGGTCTGTGAAAATCTTCCGATTTAAATCCTAATCCCTTCAGTGCTTTTTCCACCTCCGAATCATAGTTTACATCTTCCAAAGCATAGAATTTCTCACCTAGCTCCGATACATCTTCTATGATTTTCATGAACTCAGCACTCTCGTAATCAGTTCGAGTAGTAAGCTCATTGTTTAGCCTTTCCATTTCGTTTTTAATCTGAAAAACTTCTTTAAATGCTTTTGCAGCTTCTTCAAAAACTGTGCAATCATCTTCGGTTAATAAGTGCTGAGGCAAATAAGCAATTACAGCTTCTTTGTTGGCTCTAATCGCTCCACTTGTTGGCTTTTGAACTCCTGCCACAATTTTCATCATGGTTGATTTCCCGGCTCCGTTTTTACCCATTAAGGCAATTTTATCGGTTGGGTTTATTACAAACGAAACATTACTGAATAGAGTGCTTCCACTAAATTCTACGGCTAAATTATCAACTGAAATCATGGTTGTTTTTTTGAAAAAACGAAAGTACTAAATTCTTCTCGTATATTTATGCTTATGAAAAACATGAATACTATTCAAACCTTCTCAATAATAGTTGGTTCCCTAGCTTTAATTTTTGGAATTATTATGTCAATAATAAAAGGTTCATTTCAAGATTACTTTCAAATAGTTTTTATAGGGACTATCCTAGCAGGATTAGGTGTAATGGGCAGAAAAAATAAAAAGAATCCTAAGGTTTAACCCAAGTTGTGTCAAAATTATCGCTCATTATAATGGTGTTTTTAGTTAGTTAAATATACCATTTTTTGGCAATTAAAAAAAGTCTTCTAAATCTCTTCTGTCTTTTTTTGTGGGCCTCCCTGCTCCTTTGTCTCGGTAGGTTTTTTGAGCCAATTGCTGCAACTTTAGCTTTTCCTTTTCTTCTATAGAGGTTGTTTCAATCAAGTAATCTGGAACCAACTTAGCCCCTACTCTCTTAGAAAGAACTTCAAGCACTTTGTATTCAAATTTAACCCCTCCCTTTTTTATCAGAATATTATCGCCCTTTCTTACCTCTTTTGCAGGCTTTGCTTCTGACCCATTAATTAAAATACGGTTTTTTTTACACGCCTCTGAGGCTTTGCTTCGGGTTTTGAAAAGTCGCACGGACCATAAAAAAGAATCTATTCTTGGCATAAGGTGAAGTTAGCGGTAAATTTACTTTGTGTTGCGATAACATTTAAAAAATTATTACTTTGGTTGTACTTAATCTCCTCAATAGGAAATCTAGAATAACTATGTTAATCAAAAAATCATTCTTCCTTTACTCTTTCTACTCGTATTTACTATTGGGTTTAGTAATTTATAATTATTAATTAAAACTTATTTATCATGAAAAAAACTCTACTTATCGCTTTATTTTTAGTCTCATCAATAGCGTTCTCTTTTGCTCAGTGTAGCAATGTTAATAGCGCTATATCCTCTTCGCAAACTGCTTTGGTAAACATGTATACTCCAGCCAGGTATTTTGTAACTCCGGGTTCTGCAAACACCTACTTCTGGGTTCTTTCCGATTTTAATGGGAATATTCTTGCTCAAGATTCAACACTTGGGAATTTTCAAATTTTAACTTTTACTCCAACAGTATTAGATTCTCTTAAAATTTGCCAAACAGTAAAAAACTCCTCTACTGGAGTAGTTTGCTCAGTATGCGATACTATTGCTAGAGGAGCTCTTGTAAGTTGGGAATTAATTACATTAAACACTGGTGACACAAACACAACTTCTGGAGGAGGAGGAGCTGGTGGATCAACAGCCTCATTAGAGACTATTGAACCTATTGCTGCAAACATCTATCCTAATCCAACTAACGATATTATTAATATTAAAATAGAAGGTTCTTTCGATTACACAGCTACACTTTTTAGTGTAAACGGAAAGCAACTATTCACAGCTGTAAACTCTCCTGTTTTTGATGTGAGTTCATTACCAAAAGGGTTTTATTTCTTGGAGATAAAAGGAATAAGAACAAATAAAAAAGTAGTGAAGAAAATTGTGAAATTATAGAGTTCACTTAAGCTTTATTAAAAGATTTACCAAATAGTTGCAGTAATGCGACTATTTTTTTTGTTTAAAATTGACAGATAAAACTAACTTTATTGTGTAATGCAAAACCCACTCATTTTCAATTTCACCACCGATATTTCGGTGATAGCAATTCCCAAGGAATTAAACAATCCGTTTGGGTTGGTGATTCCTAAAATTGCCTCTGTTTTTAAAAATAAATTAAGAAAATAATTTGTATATTACATTTGAAAACAAATTATACTAGATAAAATGATAATTAAATCTAATTTAATAAAACTAACCATTTTTATTCTGTCTTTTATTGGGATAGAAAACTCTTTAATTGCACAAGCTTGGAGCAAATCTTTTACTGCTGGGTTTGTTGATTCAAACATTAGTTTTCTTGGGGGTTCGGAAGTTTTACAATTAGTATCTCATAAAAAAAAGCTCTATGCCTCGGTTGGATATTGGCAAGACGGAAACAATGTTTGGTATGGAGGAACAAGCTCTAGCAAAGGTTGGAGCCAAATTATTCGGTTAGACAACTCAAATGGTAAATGGCTAGAAGATCATTTTCTTGGCTCAAGTTATTTAAGACCAGAATTACTTAAGCAAGTTGTTTTTACTAAAGATGCTTTGGGCAATCCTTTGACAAGTCCTGATACTGTTTTAATTGCTGCTGGCTATTCTCCAAGCTACATTACAAGCACCGTTAAAGTCAAAACTTTTACGAGAAATGATGCAACTGGCAGTTGGGCAGAAAGTCAAATAGTGCAAGGAAGTTTTCCTGCAGGAGAGAATTACTCTATTAGAGATGTTGAAGTCTATACAGATTCGGTTACTGGATTAGAAAGAATTTATGCCACAGTTGGAATAAAAGGTGTTTTTACTGGAAAATACAATCCAGCTTCTGCAAGTAAAATTGACTGGATATCCACGGCCGAGTTTGGCCCTGTAAGTATTCGTCCGCTTGGAATTGCTTTAGCAAATAATGCCTTGTATTTTTCCTCTGGCAATAAGTTATACCTAAGAACTGATGGAGGAACTCCTTCTTATTCTGTTGCTCATGATTTTAGCGACCTCAGCACTACCATTAATTCTGCTGTTGGCGGAATTCGTGGGTTAACCACTATAAATAACCCTAATGATACGAATCAAGCTTTGCTTTTAATGTGGTGTCCAAACGGACAATCAAAAGGAGTTATTTATAGACTAGAACCAAATAGCTTGGGTGGTTTTACCAGAATTTATGAAGCTAAAATTTCAGTTTTAGTTCAAAGTTATTTACCTGGTTCCTCTGTTAGTTATTTACTAGGTGCTTACAATGAATTTTATGAATATATTGATCCTGTTACTAATGATACTAGTCACCTAATTGGCTTTGAAGCTCAAATAACCGGTGGTGGGCATCAAACTTGGAATGGATATTACAAAGGTGCCTTATTCGCAAAACGAAATTCCAACATTCAATATAGTATTGAAGAGATAAATGGACCAATTGGAAATAGTGATCCTGCTTTGGTTTCAAACAGGTGTTATGTTCAATCTCCTTTTGCTGGAGAAAATGCAATCTATTTTGGTGGGTTTGACCCTAATGGAAATCAAGCTACCAATAAAGCATGGGTATTTAAAAAAGACAACTCCTTTACTTCAATTAATGAGGTTGAAGACCAAAATATCAAGTTGTTGGTTTATCCCAATCCTGCGGTTAAAATTCTTACAATTGAAATTGAAACGAATGATTGTTTGGATTATAAAATCATTTCCGTTTTAGGAAAAACTATTCGTTCTGGTAAGGTTTGCACTAAGAAACAAATTGATGTTTCGGAGTTATCTCCCAATATGTATTTCCTCAAAATTGGGAATCAAACTAAGAAGTTTATTATTCAACCATAACAAAACTAGAATTTATACCTCTTAGGGTAATGCAAAACCAACTCATTTTCAACTTCACTACCTATATTTCGGAGAAAGCAATTCCTGATGAATTGAACAATCCGTTTGGGTTGGTGATTCCAGAAATCGCTCGGATTGCAGCTAAGGAGTTTCAAGAGTTTATTGCCTCAGAAGCTCTTAATTGGGAGTATGATTTTACTACCCAAAGAGGAAAAATGTTTGGCGTTTTAGTGGTACAAAAACCTGATAAATCTTTTGGGTATTT
>Ga0307998_1001274_pt1 | contig 13597 bp, 8 predicted proteins | sample Davwhametageno37_FD_203147 | JGI IMG/M metagenome (GOLD analysis project Ga0307998, IMG submission 203147) | Marine microbial communities from Davis Island wharf, Antarctic Ocean - #37 | ecosystem: Environmental > Aquatic > Marine > Unclassified | place: Antarctic Ocean: Davis Island wharf... | reverse complement strand
ATATAGGAATAGGGATTCCCCAATACCTTGAACGTGAAAGGTTCCAATCTTGTAGGTTTTCTAACCAATTCCCGAAACGGCCAGTACCTGTTGATTCTGGTTTCCAATTAATGGTTTTGTTAAGCTCAATCATTCGCTCTTTAACGGCGGTAGTTTTAATAAACCACGAATCTAGGGGGTAGTAAAGAACGGGCTTGTCGGTACGCCAGCAATGTGGGTATGAATGGACAAACTTTTCGATTTTAAATGCTTTGTTGCTTTCTTTTAATTTGATAGCAATTTCAACATCCGTTGGTCTTTCAGGTTTGTCAGCTTCATCGTAGTATTCGTCCTTAACATAACGACCTGCAAACTCACCCATTTCTGGTTTGAATTTACCTTGTAAATCCACCATAGTTAATGAGCCAATACCGTGTTTTTTGGCAACAAATGAATCATCAGCACCAAAGCTAGGCGCAATGTGAACGATTCCAGTGCCATCCGAAGTAGAAACAAAATCGCCAGTAATTACTTTGAATGCGTCGCCGTCTTCTGGCTGAGCATAAGGCATCAATTGTTCGTAGCGAGTGCCAGCTAATTCAGCTCCAGTGAACGAACCAACAACTTCAAACGGAATGTTTTTATCGCCAACTTTATAATCGTCAAACGAAAGTTCAGCATTATCAGCGCTAAAATATTTGCTTATTAAGTCTTCAGCAACCAATGCCGTAATTGGAATGCCATTGTAAGGGTTAAATGTTTTAACTGCTTTGTAAGTTATTTTTTTACCAACCGCTAAGGCAGTGTTCGAAGGTAGCGTCCATGGAGTTGTTGTCCAGGCTAAAAAGAAAACATCGCCTTCAATGTTTTCAAGAACGGAGTTTGTTTTAACTGCTTTAAATTGAGCAACAATAGTTGTGTCTTTTACATCACGGTAAGTGCCCGGTTGGTTAAGTTCGTGCGTACTTAAACCAGTGCCAGCAGCAGGAGAATAAGGCTGAACTGTGTACCCTTTGTACATTAAACCTTTGTTGTACAATCTGCCCAACAGCCACCAAACGGATTCAATGTATTTGTTTTGGTAGGTTACATATGGCTTTTCCATGTCAACCCAATAGCCCATTTTTTCAGTAAGATCGTTCCATTGATCAGTGTAACGCATTACTGCTTCCTTACATTTCAGGTTGTATTCTTCAACGGTAATTTTTACACCAATATCTTCTTTTGTGATGCCTAGTTCTTTTTCAACCGAAAGTTCAACAGGTAATCCGTGTGTATCCCAACCGGCACGGCGGGCAACAAATTTTCCTTTTTGAGTTTGGTAGCGGCAAAAAATATCTTTGATGGTACGCGCCATAACGTGGTGAATTCCAGGAGCCCCATTGGCAGAAGGAGGTCCTTCGTAAAAAACGAAAGGTTCTTTCCCTTCGCGGAGATTCATGCTTTCTTCAAACGTTTTTTCCTTTTTCCAAACGGCAAGAATTTCTTTGCTGATGTTTGGTAAATCAAGTTGCTTATACTCTGTATACTTTGTTGACATATTGTCTAATTATAAGGCGGCAAAAGTAGTAAAATTGGACTGTTTAGAAGTTTGATTTTTTGGGTTGGTCTTCTTTTTAAACAATTCAGTATTGATTGTTAATTCAAAACAAAACATCGGCGAGTTTTTTTGGTTTATCCATATATCTTCGCCGTTATCATTATTATCCATAAAAATGGACCAAGAAAAAGCCTTAGACATATTAAAAGCAGGTCGTAATGTTTTCCTTACAGGGTCGGCAGGAACAGGGAAAACGCATTTGCTGAACAACTACATTACCTATTTAAAACAGCACAAAATAAATGTTGCAATAACGGCATCAACTGGAATTGCGGCAACGCACATGGGTGGGCAAACAATTCATGCATGGAGTGGAATTGGCGTAAAAGACGACATGAACGATGCTGACTTACGCAACCTTAAAACAAAAGCTTATTTGCTTAAAAAGATTGACAAGGCTAAAGTTCTGATTATTGATGAAATTTCGATGCTACATCGCAAGCAACTTGATTTGATAAACAAAGTGCTGAAGTTTTTAAAGAAGACCGACGATGCTTTTGGTGGATTACAAGTGGTTCTGTCCGGTGATTTTTTTCAGCTACCACCGGTCTCTCAAAACGAAGTAAGCAAAGAAAAATTCTGTTTTATGTCGGATGCTTGGTTGGATGCCGATTTTTCAATCTGTTATTTAACCAAACAATACAGGCAAAAAAACAATAGTCTCCATACCATTTTAGATCAAATACGAGCTCAGAATGTATCGGATGAAAGCAGGCAATTGTTGTGGGATTCAAAGAACAATAAGTTAACTGGTGAGATCACTAAACTGTACACCCACAATGTAGACGTAGACAGAATAAATCAAGACCATTTTGATAGTATAGAGGGAACCGCTCGCGCTTTTACAGCCAAGATGAAAGGCAAAAAGCAGTTGAAAGAAATTCTTGCTAAATCGATATTAGCGGATGAAATTATAAAGCTAAAAAAAGGCACTAAAGTGATGTTCGTAAAAAACAACTTTGAAAGGGGTTATGTAAACGGAACGCTTGGTGAAGTGATTGATTTTTGGAACAACGAGGGCACAATGTTGCCCATCGTGCAAACTAAAGCAAATAAAAAGATTTATGCAGAGCCTGAAGTGTGGGCAATGGAAGATGAAAAGGGTGCTGAAATAGCTTCTTTTAATCAGATTCCACTGCGGTTGGCTTGGGCAATAACAGTTCACAAAAGTCAGGGTATGACTTTAGATGCAGCTGAGGTAGACCTAACTCACACCTTTGAGACTGGTCAGGGCTATGTTGCTTTATCGCGGTTAAGCGATTTAGAAGGGCTAAAATTATTGGGTTTTAATTCAACTACAATGAAGGTTGACCCATTGGCTTTTAAAGCTGACAAGCGTTTCAAAGAATTGAGCCATGAAGGCGAAATCATTTTTGTAGAAAAAGAGCTTGAAGCCATGCGGATTCAATTTATTTTGGATACAGACGGAGTTCTTAAAGCCATTAATTTAAAAAAGGAAAAAGAGAAAGAGTCAAAACAATCGAAACTATCAACGTATGACAAAACTTACGAGATGTTTATGAATGGCTCCACTTGGGAAGAGATTGTTAAGGAAAGAGACTTAACAGCCCAAACCATTCTGAGGCACTTTTTAGTTATTAAAAAGGACCATCCTGAAACTGATTTTTCAAGATTTAACCCAGATAAAAAGCACATTGAGAAAGTACAAAAGGCTATTTATAAAATTGATAAGGAAGAGCTAATTGGTTCAAATGGCCATGTTAAGTTAGCGCCTTTATACAAAGAACTAAAAGGGGCGATGGATTATAAGGCTATTGAGCTGGCGTTGTTGTTTTGTGAATACTAACGAACCATAAAGGCTTGCCCTTCCCAGCTTCTCTTAATGTTTGAGCATTATATGTTGTAAATGCTAGGTTCACATTTTAAGCTAAAAGTTTAACTGATTTTTTTAAGCGATTGATAGTGTTTTTAAATAGATAATTCGTTAATTATTTTAGTTTAACCACTCGAGCGGAATTTTTGCTCGACTCACCTAAAAAAGTTAAAAAATAAAGTCCTTGTGTAAGTTGCTTGGTGTTTAATATTTGATGTGTCTCAACTCTATTGATGTGTTCATCTAAAACCACTTGGCCAAGTGCATCCCTAAGTTGAATAGAGTTAATGCCATGCGGTATGTTTTCCAACAACAAATAATTAGCAAACGGATTCGGGTAAATAGTTATATCAGCAATGGAAGGAGCAGTAACACTAACCGGAGGAAGAGGGCAGGGTATTGTCCATTCGTTGTCTAACCAATCAGCTCTATCGGTCATCCAGGTTTTTAAAAATTGTACTTCTTGATCATGGTCAGCTCCGATAAACTTATTTGGCCAAACGTAAGCACCTAAAATTTTCCAGCGGTCAAAATTCCGGTCAATAGCTGGACCTAAATAATCAACTAATGAATCAATTTTTTGGATGATAGAGGCATTACTAAACTCGCTCTGGCGTAAACTGTTCCATTGACAATGAAGTGTTTTTACATATTCGTAATCTTCTAACATTCGTTTTGTCCACCATAGTCGATCTAAGCCTGGATAAATCCAACCATCTGTAGTGTAGGCATGATCCCAATAATCAACATTGCCATAGGCTAAATTGAAATCCCAAAACGGACCAGCTTTTATCACATCGTTTTTGTCTTTATGAAAATAAGTACTGTAGCGGTAGCCATCCACATTCTTGGTTAGCTCATTTATTATTTGATAATCAGCAAATGAAGGAAGGTCAAAATACTTTTTGTAACCATTTGAAGTGTTTAGAAAATTAGTTCCCGATAAGGCAGATTCTGCTTCGTACAAGTAGTCTTTAATGTAATTAACTTGGGGAGGACTAAAATCATCAAAGTCTGGATCGTAGAATTGAAAATAATTGGGGTCATAATTTGGAAAAGCTGGATTTGGGTAGGAGAAGAAGCCAGGAGAGCCGGTTGGTTCTTCTTTGTCCAAACGGAGAATGTAACCACCGGTTATTTCTTCAGCACTTGTATCTTGAGGGTTAAGTTTTGCAATATCTAATCTGTTTTTGTCTTGTTTTATTTTTTCCATTAAGAGGTACAACCCTTTGTAATCGCCATCAATAACCAACTCAAAAAATTGTGTTTTCGAGGCGTATGAGTTCATGGATTGCACCAGCTCAAATGTTAGAGCATTTCTTAAAAGACTTTTATCGCCATAAGGGCCATAAAAAATCCAATCGTTTTCTCTAGGTAAACCCATTAAACTCACATTAAGGTTAGCCCCTACAGCATCTACAGTTTCTGCTTTGTATGATTTTTTGTCGTAAAAAAACAACGACGACTCACCTCTTGTTTCAATGTTAATTTTGCCCAAGTAATTGTTCGGGTTGTCGGTGATGTAGTTTATGTTGTTTGGTCCGTTGTAAATAACGCTCATGTCGGCAATTATTTCTGGATCGTCTATAATGGCTTGGCCACCCGTATTAACTATTACAATTGGTAAATGGCTTTCTGTAAAGAGGACGCTTGGAGTAAACCAAGCTGGGGTACTGCTGTAAGGGTTGGATGATCTATTTATTCTGAAAGTTAAAAAAGGAAGACAACTTAGATCGCTACTAGTTAAATTAACATTGTGCACTTGAACGGCCAAAACGTTTTGGCCATTCACTAAGATGCTTTGTAATTGACCTTTATTGATAATATATTCTTCAGGTAACCCACCTTGATACATACTTGCCTCATGGTTGCCATTGGCTAAAGTAGCAGCAAGCGGGAAATTTAAAGTCACATCAACGTTATTGCGAGCTATTTCAATCCCGTTAAGATAGGCCACAAAGCCATCGTCATAATCCATATGAAAAAAGGCCTGTAAAACAGAATCTTTATTGGATACGTGAAACTCGTTTCGAACCAAAACCGAGGGGCTGTTTTGCAAAATGGTTTGATCATCACCATCACCATAACCAAAGCCACCAGGACCTGAAAGCCAGCTGGCATCATTAAAGCTTAAGTTGCGCCAATTGGTTGGAGGTTCTGGGATACCAAGCGAATAGCTAAAATTATCAGACGCTAAAACAGGAGAGCCCCAAACGAGCGAATTTGGCTGACCAAAAGCAGAAGCTGAAAGCAAAGTAAAGAATAGAAGGAGTAACCGTATCAAATTTTAGTTTTAAAAAGCTTGCAATTTAATGAAAAGTCAATTAATGAGGTAATTGGTTTAACCATGAGCAGGTATTGTTGCAGTTAAATGTTTGGATAATCACCGGAATAAAGAACACCTCCACACTTATTGCTTCAATACTTCAAAAGAGTTGAGGACTATAAATCTTTTAACTTAAGACCAATAAAAAAGGTTCTAGGAGCAGCCGGGCCATATATGTAATTACTATCCCTGTTTTTGCCTGTGTCAAAATCATTTTGGTAGGCGTTGGTAAAATTTTTAATTCCGCCAAATAATTCAATGCCAGTTTTGTTCTTAAGTATTTTATAAGTGTATCCAACTTTAAAACCTAGCTCGGTAAAACTTGTTGTCTTTTTGTATTCGTTACTTTTTTGCTCCGGTGCTCCATCAAAGTGAGCAATTAGCATAGGACCAGAATTCACCATGTTTATAGAAGCTACCAAATTTTTAGGACCAACAAAACTAATAGTGGTAAACCCGTAAAGATTTGGCGCTCTTAAAAATTCTTTTTTCGCAGGCAAACCTTCAATGTTTATTACAGCTGTGTTAAACTCACTTCTTTGAATAGTTAAACCGCTTTCAATTTGTAATTTGCTTAAAAAATTTGCTCTTAACTCAATAGTAGACCCATAAACTTCTGCTCCATCGCCATTTCTTTTCTCAAACCTTTGCCCGAAGTTATCTTCTCCAATAGCTTCAAGAAAAAAAGCTTCGTTCAGCCTGGTATAAAATCCTTCTATGGTGAAACCGGCAATAAATTTCGAGGTTCCTTTGTCGTAATTAATAGACCCAGTTAGGCTTTTGGAGCGCTCTTCAACCAAGTTATCGGCCAACGTAATTCTTGAAATTCCGCCACCAGCAAAGGCAATATGCATGTCCGTATCAAATGCTTGAGGTGCTCTAAAACCTTTACCCCAAGTAAGTCTTATTTGGGTTGTTTTTTTAGGCTTGTACATTAAACTAATACGAGGGCTTACAATTGCTTTTTTTACAAAATTATGTTTGTCGACTCTTGCTCCGGCAAGCAGATTTAACTCCGGGGCTAACAGCCAGTCGCTTTGTAAAAAAATTCCTTGATTTATAGATACTTGATCAATCAAATAATTATAGGCTTCGATTATATCAAATACATCATCCTGTAAAATTTCAGCCCCAATGGTAAACACATTAGGCCCAAGCCAAAAAGTATTAATTCTATGATTTAGTTGAACTCCCCCTTGTAACGTATGATTTTTTGAATCACCATATGGTGGAGAAACTAAATGTTGAGATACATCATTTACGCTATCGGGAAAAATGCCTGTATAATGATCTCTCAGTGTAAGTTGAGCAGCTGCATAGGTAATGAACGAGGTGTTGTCGTCGTTAAAGTTTAATTGGTAATCGGCGCTAGCCATATAGACATTGTGCTTTCTTTCTTCAGACATAAGAGCTAAATGCGGCGCTGCGTCAATCATTTCTCCACCATATCGGTATTCGTTTAAATTGGTTAAACTAACCTCAAATTTTTGGTTTTGAGTTGGCTTGTAAAAGAGGTTTAATCCTACTGAATTATTTTCAATTTTTGGTAACTCTGAGAAACCATCGTCGTTGTGGTCGTACCAATTTCTGTTTCTACGACTAAAGAAAACAGTAGCGCCTATTTTTTTTGATTTACTAATGAGATTTGCGTTCCCGACCAAATTATGATCGCTGGCTTTATTGTTTATGAGTTGAGAAGTATAGCTAATATCATAACCGTTTTTGGTTGGTAGTTTTGTTATTATATTCACTGTGCCACCTATTGCTGATGAGCCGTACAAAGCTGAGCCTCCTCCTCTTACTACCTCAACCCGCTCAAGCATATTTGTTGGAATTTGCTCTAGTCCGTACAAGCCCAACAAAGGACTAAAAATTGGCCTTCCGTTGATTAATATTTGGGAGTATGAGCCTCCTAAACCATTCATTCTTAATTGCGTGTAATTACAAGTTTGGCAATTCGTTTCTACCCTTAAACCTGGCTGAAATTTCAAACCATCCGAAAGGTTGCATGCTTGAACACTTTCAAGGGTTCTTTGGTTAAGAACATTAACCATTACTGGAGAGTCAGTAATTTTCTTAGAGGTTCTTGTGCCCGAAACTACAACCTCTTCTATTTGGTATGCGTTTTCTGCGAGGGAGAAATCAACCGTATGGTTTGATTTTTTTTGGTCTATTAAAATTGATTTAATTTCTTCAGAAAACCCGGTTAATGAAGCGACCAATCGGTAGCTTCCATATTCAATGTTATCCAAAACAAATTTCCCATTTTCATTTGTTGTAGTTCCTATACTGGTGCCTTGCAAATAAACATTTACAAAAGGTATCGGTGTGTTTTCTGAAGTTATTGTTCCTGAAACTTTACCGGTTTGAGAATGTGCTTGAAAACTTGTTAAAGCTAAAAGGAATAGAATTATTTTACGTGCCATCAAATTAAATATTTAGTCAAAGCTAAAAATAATTTTGTTAATAGCGTGAAACATTTCATTTTACTAATGTTACAGATATAGATCAACTATTGCGTTAATATGAATTATGGCTATAAAAGCAATTCATTTGATAAATTGTGTTCAGATATTAATTAGACTAAAAGATAGAAGTTATTCGGCTTAAATACAATCATTTAGATCCGGTATAAATTGGAAAAAGAGTAAACTTACTGTTCTACCAATCTTAGTTTTTAGAGGTAAGCGGTTGTTTTAAAAAAAAGGGAGGGCATTGGCCATCCCTTTTTTATTTAACTTGTTGATCTTCTTCTTTAGTGCTTAAAATATAATAGAAAGAATTACTTTTGATTTAAACATCATCTAAACAGATATGAAAAGACTACTACTTGTATTATTTGTTCTTTCTTCTTTTAATTCAAAAGGAGTTACACATCAAATAGGAGTGTGGGATGGTTACTATCAATTCGTTCCATTTAACATTGCAATCCAATTAGGTGATACGATACAATGGAAGCCTTATTTTGGTGTGCTTCCATTGATGCCCCATACCATAACATCCAATAGCATACCTGCTGGGGCCATTCCTTTTGATCAAGCATGGCAAATGCCCGCAGATACCTTTTTTCAATATGTTCCTCGAGTTGCTGGGTTGTATCAATATGTTTGTACTCCCCATATTACATTTGGAATGATAGGAGAGTTTGCGGTTACTAATGGATTTACTGCTCAAACCTATGTGCCCGATGATAACTTTGAAAATGAATTAATTAAACAGGGATATGATGCTGATTTAGATGATTCTGTAACAACAGCCAATATTAACACTGTAACAAATTTAGATGTAAATAGTCTTAACATAAGCGACCTAACAGGAATTGAAGATTTTACTGCCTTAACTAGGTTAGATTGTGAGCAGAATAAACTAACAACATTAGACTTAAGCCAAAACACAGCTTTAAATTATTTAGATATTGATGCTAATGCTCTAACAAGTTTAGACGTAAGTTCAAATACTGCTTTAACTTTTTTAGAATGTGCAGATAATCAACTAACAACTTTAGACTTGAGCCTAAACGTTGCTTTAACGGAATTTTATTGTGAAAACAATCAACTAACAGGTCTTGACTTTAGAAATGGTCAAAACACTCTAGTAGTAGATTTTAGTACCACGGGAAACCCTGACCTTACTTGTATCAATGTAGATGATGCAGCCTATTCAACAGCTAATTGGACAGATATAGATGCACAAACATCTTTCAATGAAGATTGTAGTTCTGTTGTGGGGATAAAGCAATACACTTCATCTAAATCCCTCATTAAGACGCTTAATATAATGGGCAGAGAAACTACCTTTAAACCAAATACATTGTTAATCAATGTGTATGATGATGGAAGCGTAGAGAAGGCTTTTACTAAGGGTTTACTCAACAACTAAAGTTACTTACCAAAAGAGCGTCACCCTATGGGTTTATTATTGCAACACAATTTTTCGGTTTTCTATAGTATTATTTTGTGAACGTATTCTTCTTGAAGTAATTCAATCTTCAAAATATGCAAATAGTATGCAAATAAAAAAAGGCTTCAAAGCATTAAACCCCTGAAGCCCTTTCAATGATTGGTGGAGAATACAGGAATCGAACCTGCGACCTTTTGACTGCCAGTCAAACGCTCTAGCCAACTGAGCTAATTCCCCATGGAGGCAGCAAAAGTAATTTTTAAATTCATTATCGGTTACTTTTGGGAAATGAAAAAACTCGGGTCTTTTTTTCTTTTTGTTATCTTGATGCTTCACGGTTTTGCTCAAACGTCACGGTCGGTTGATCATATTTTAGCCGATTTTAAAGCAGGGAAAGCGGAGTTTAGACATCTTTTAAAACTTGAAATGAGATACCCTGATTCGGCTTTAAAAAATGGCATAGAAGGCAAGGTGGGTTATAAGGTTATAATTGAAGAAGATGGTTCTTTTAAAGTAGGGCAAAGCCTGTTTACTTTAACCGATGATTTAAACCAAGAAGCAAAACGATTAATCAATTTATGTATTTTTTTCCCGAATCAAGAGAGCCCAGTCCAGTAGTAAGCACTATACAGGTGATTGTGTGTTTCAACATTAATCAGTATAATAATTGGGTTGGTAAAAGAGTTGTTCAAACAGAGTATAACATGACCAACGAAACAACATCTGCTTTATATTAATCGAAGGAATTAGACATTTTGCCATGGCCAATGTATGATAAGAAATACACTACCCAGTTGCCGCGTATAAGAAAAATATATTTGGCTCTACAACTCTTGATTTTGTTGTCGAAAAATCAGGTAACCTCACAAACATGTACCCCATAAAATATTTAGGTGGAGGTTGTTACGAAGAGGCTAAAAAAGTATTAAGATCAGTTCAATGGAAACCCGCCATAGTAAATGGCAAACCAGCGAGATCAATTGTACGGCAAACAGTTCATTTTAGGCTGAAATAATCTTTTTTTGAAATAAAATATTGCTCTTAAATCAGCTTCCAAAATTTTACCTTTGCATAAAATTTAAAGCATGTCTGACAGAACAGAGTTGAAAGAATTGGGAGAATTTGGTTTAATTGATAAAATCAAAAAAGCAGTTACTATTAGCAACAAAACCACCATTACCGGAATTGGTGATGACTGCGCTGTTCTTGATTCTAAAGGCCAACAAATTGTAGTAACTTCTGATATGTTAAATGAAGGAGTTCACTTTGATTTGGGTTATACACCGCTAAAACATCTGGGTTATAAGGCTGCTGTTGTAAATTTTTCAGATGTGTTAGCAATGAATGCTCTTCCTTCACAATTGCTTGTGTCGATTGGAATTTCAAATCGCTTTTCATTAGAAGCAGTTGATGAGTTGTATGCAGGATTGCTTAAAGCATGTGAGCTTTACAATGTTGATTTAGTAGGAGGTGATACAACCTCATCAATTAATGGATTAACCTTATCACTTACAGCAATTGGCTTTCAAGATGCTGATAAAATTGTTAAAAGATCAACCGCTGGCGAAGGAGATTTAATTTGTGTTTCTGGCGACCTAGGTGGCGCTTATATGGGATTACAAATATTGGAACGAGAAAAAGCTGTATTTAAAGGTTCGCCTGAGGTTCAACCAGACTTAGATGGCTTTGATTATATCCTTGAACGACAACTTAAGCCTGAAGCAAGAAAAGACATTATTATTGAATTAGTAAAACGAGAAATTTTACCTTCTTCAATGATTGATATTTCTGATGGATTAGCTTCTGAATTATTTCATATTGCAACTGATTCAAACGTAGGCTGTACCATTTATGCTGATAAGCTCCCTATAGATCCAATGACCTCAACTGTTGCTCAAGATTTTCAAATGCCGCCAGAAACTGCCGCATTAAACGGTGGAGAGGATTATGAGTTGCTTTTTACTATCAAGCAAGCAGATTACGAAAAAGTAAAAGGTTGGAGAGAGGTTACAGTAATTGGGCACATTACTGATAAAGCTGAAGGAGTAAATATGGTTGGTTCAGTTGGAAGTATTATTAAGTTAAATGCTCAAGGTTGGGATGCTTTCTTAAGCAAGTAAAATCAATGCTCAATCCTGAAAACAGGATAACGTAAGTACGTTTTTTCAAAATAGGGCGATTTTTTGTAAATCCAATCCAGTTGCGTATATCGGTTTGACGCAAAAACAGAATCCTTTTGAAGCGCCCTAAACTGCTTGTTCAATTTTGGGTTTTCATTTAAAATAGATTCTGCAATTTCTTCAAATACATATCCTGAGAAATGTTCTTTTCTATCCAAAACAGGATCGAAAAAATTCCATTTAAAAAAACTGTCCTCTCCTTTGGGTTCAAGCATTTCAACAATAAACCTGTTGGTTGGCTGGTTCACTTCAATCATGTAATCACCTTTGAAAAACTTAACTGATTCAACTGTTTTGGAAAGAACAACCGATGTATGTGGGTAATGACCTTCGTAGGGATTTTTCATTGTTTCGTAATCCTCAATGCGATAAGCAGAAACTGAAATTGTGGTATCGTGGTTGATCGTTTTGGTTACAACGCCATTCGCTTTTAATCTCAAAACAACATCATCCCAAACTTGACTAACTACATAAAACTTGGGAGCTGAAACAACAACAGATGGTTTAAAGAAATTGTAATAGTCAACCCACTTCTCGTAAGGCTTGTTTCGGTCGTAAAACAGGCGTGGTTGCTTTGTGACTGAACTTTTAGTAAAGAACCCTTCATAGCCTTTAAAGTTAATTTTGGTTGACTTAGTATCATCTAACTCCCATTTTATTGCAAACTCTTTTTGCTCCGCAACTAATAATTTGCTTTTTGCTCGTGCGTCAATAATAGTTTGCGTGCTTTCAGATAGATAATCTGCCAAACCAGTAATAAAATGATAGGTTGCCATTACCCTTTCCTTGTTAGGCTTTAGCATGTGGCTTTCAGTAATAAAGCCAATGGTTTGAAACAAGTTAACATACCCAGATGAGTATCGTGGCCAATCGGGGAATTCGGTTAACCCTTTATCTGGTTGAGTAACACCATAAACATTAATGTAAGGAGTTAATGGATACTGTTTTTGTTCCATGTAATCATACATATAGGGCTTAATTGCACCTTCTAAAAGGGGCTTAATTAATGGAGATAACTTATCTTTTTGATTTGATATTAAAGTAATAGTGTATTGATAATCGGCCCCATTACTTACGTGGGTATCGATAAAAAAATCTGGGTCCAGTTTATGAAAAACATCCCAAAACCCCCACATGTTTTTAGTATTGGCTTTAGAGAAATCACGATTCAAATTAAGGTTTCTAGCGTTACCTCTAAAGCCAACTTCAGAAGGTCCATTTTGGTTTACCCTGTTGTATTTAGATCGGTTTAAAACCCCTCCAACATTGAAAAATGGAATTACCGCAACAACAATATTTTTCGAAGAATCTTTTAGAATGTTCCCTTGTGCTAAATTTCTGATTAACATCATTGAAGCATCAACACCATCCGTTTCGCCAGCATGAATGGCATTGTTAATGAACAGAACGCCTTTACCGCTATTTTTTATAACGGATAAATCAAATTCTTCGTCTGTGTTAAATAGAACCAAGTGAAGCGGAAACCCAGCATCTGTTGATCCTATTTCAATTAGTTTAACCGATGCAAAATGCCCATCTAATATTCTGTAATATTCAATGCCTTCATAGTAAGTTACCGTTTCTGATCCATTTGTTTTTTCGAATTTAGTGGTAAAGTCTACCTGAGCTTTAAGTCCTAGGTTGAGGATAAAAAAAGTTATAAAAATGATGGATAATCGCATAAGGAATAAAAGGGTCTAAATTAAATTTTTTAAGGTTATGGTAATTAGATAAGTTTGTAAGCAACCATTAAAAAAATAAGAGATGAAAAAAGTTGG
>Ga0307998_1001273_pt1 | contig 13599 bp, 2 predicted proteins | sample Davwhametageno37_FD_203147 | JGI IMG/M metagenome (GOLD analysis project Ga0307998, IMG submission 203147) | Marine microbial communities from Davis Island wharf, Antarctic Ocean - #37 | ecosystem: Environmental > Aquatic > Marine > Unclassified | place: Antarctic Ocean: Davis Island wharf... | reverse complement strand
CTAGGATTAGGTTTCTTAGCAATAATTGGAATAGCATCTTGGATATTATCTAAAATGTTTAATGAAGAAGAAAATCCAGGGGATTAGTCCCCTGGTAGTAATTTCTCTGCAACATCGTAAGAGTCTATTAATAACTTTAAACCAGCTGGTTCAGTAGTTACTGCTATAACAGCTAAAGGACTACTTCCGTTAGCAAACGGCGTTGCATCAAATGGTGAAGCTATTCCCGCTGCAAGTACGTCATTAAGAGCTAAAAATCCTAACGCATTCAAAGGGCGTCCTTCTAATAAAGAAGCAAGCACTCTTAATATTCTAAACCCATACTTAGTAAACATTTGTAAGCCGTAATCGTTTGCAAATTGCAAATACACGTTAGTAGGGGTTTCATAGTTAACAAAGTCAGTCATTATTTGTTCCATAGCAACACTCTGTTCTATGCCCTCAAATTTCGTCATGTACTCGTATTTAGCGTACCTAGACGCAAAATCACTAAACTGCGTAGTAGCCATCAAAGCTTTAAACACCGCAGTGTCATCTGACATGTAAGCGTATCTGTATGCTTCTCGTGCTCCTCTTATACCAGTTTCTGTATTACCACCCTTCCCTTGAATATCATCAAAAAATCCACTAACTTTAGAAGCGTAAGAATAAGGATCCTTAAGTACGTCAATATCCTCTACAATAGTCTGGAAGACTCCTGCATTTATTAAAGGCATTATTGGAGATGTAGTAATGTTAGTTTCAACAGTAGCAATCTCTGCCAATAAAGCTTTAGTAGACTCACCTGTCTTAATAGCAGCTTTTACTTGTAATTTTAAATCCATAAGCAGTCTGCTATCTGCTACATAATTGTTAAGTTTTATAGCACCTTCTGCTTGTTTTTCAAACATAAACTCTGGTGGCACACCATAAATAACACCAAACATAGTGTTAGATAGTACGTTCATAGCTAAAGTCATAGGCCATTTAATTACAATGTTCTTTTTAGCAGTAGCTACTGTTTGAGCCCAAGCGCTATATATTTGTTGCATTGTATCGTTACCAGGTAGTCGTATTTTTTTACGACCAAATACAATATCTAAGAACTCTTCCTGAATAAAAATCTTGTTTTGCCCAGTATGTTCTTTAATAAATCTTTTAGTACTGTCAGGTAAAATTTTATAAATATCACGCAACTCTTCTGTAGGAGCATCTAAAGACACTTCTACAAAATCTGCGCCATTTTTACTAGCAAGATATTGTTCATGTAATTCTTCAATCATATCGTTGTTTATACGAGGCGTTGCTTCTTTGTCTACAATGCCTCCGTACATACTTGATAACACCATTTCAACACTAGATTTTTGCTGTAAAATACGATCTTTTTTAGCTTTACCCATTGTGTAACGGTAATCTACTATTCTTCCTAGCTCGTCTACGACAGGTAATAAAATGTTTTTCTTAACACTTACATAATTAGGATTTTTAGCCATTTTTCTAGCTTCACGTTCATTAAGTTTTGTTATAACTCTAACTAGCTTAAGTGCTCGTGTGTATTCATTCTTATCTCCGTTTTCACTAGCACGTTGTAAAATACTGTGCCCCATCATTTGAGTGTTAGTAACAGACATAATAAATTTTTGACGAACTGTGTGCCCACCAGATTTGTTAATGTATAGACCCATTTGAGGTGGCGCACCACTGTCATCTGGATCAGTAGGTATAGTGTCTTTATCTAACACGTAACCTTCTTTTTTATACTGAGCTTCTTTATCTAAAGTATCTACACGGATACTTGTATCTGGATTAAAGATTTCTTTAGAAAACCCAGCTTGCATTAACACTTTGTTACCTTCAAAGTTGCGTAGCAAAGATTCCTGTTTAAAGTCGTCTATTAAAATTAACGCATTAGACATACCATTTTTCTTAGGATTTTTAGCGTGTTCTCTAATCATTGCGTCAGCAACAGCTACTCTAGTATCTTCAGTGTTAAGTTGAAGAGCTGTTAGTGCTGCCAAGCGGTCTATAAGCGCTTCTGCTGTCTCTAAACTCTCTGGTAATCTAATGCCCTTGGTTCCTTTTAACGCGTCAGCACGGGCTATTAAAGTAGCGTTAAGGAAAGTACCTCCTACAGTAGCTCTACCTAGAGCCATATGGCTTCCTAAACTTTTTGCTGATGCAATATAATAGTTACCTACGTCACCGTATGCAGATAGTTGTTTGACTACTCCTGCAATAGCATTGTTACGTTTAGTAGAACTTGTAAAAAACTTAGCTAAATCTAACAAATCAACATTAGCCCAATCGTCTATAAGAACTGTAAAATTAGTTTCTATTACTGCTCTAGTGACAGCAATTGATTCTTGACTTGATAATGACTGCCCATTTTCTCCAGTTTCAAATCCAATCGAGATACTATTTGCAATTGTTTCAATTGCTTTGTCGCGCATAGAATCAAGTGCTTGCTTAGATTCCATTAATTTCCGTTCCATAATACGCTGATTCATCGTTACGTTACCCGTAATTTCACGGTATAACTCTTGTATGAATCCACGTTTACTTGCTCCTATCATCTTACGCATTTCATCTACGCTTGCTCTAGCTTCTTCTCTAGACACAGGGTTAATGTACCCAGCAAAAGCTATAGCGTAATATCTGACGTATTGATTCTTTTTTATAGCTTCGTTACGTGCAAACTCAGCTTTTTTAGCAAAAGGTATAAGGAACTTAGTTTTAGCGCCGTTAACCACTTTATTGTTAGCAGCTGTCATTGCTCGTACAATTTTTTGAGTACGGAATTGATATTTATCTGTAACGTGAGCTAATTCTTGAACTAATTTTTCTACCATTTCGGCTTGATCGACAGGTAGTTTTTTGTTTTGAGCTTTAGCTAATTTTTCTTTAGCCCATGCCATAACATTTTCTAAGATGGCTAATAACTTTTGAAAGATATTATCTTGCTTATTAATTTCTTGATATTGAGACAACTCCATACCAACTAAAGCTTTGTTAAGCTGTTCGTTAGTTAAAGCGTATGCTAAAAACTCATGTAATCCTGTACGTACTTTAGTACTACTTTCTACTCCAGTATCACTATCTACGTAAATACTTTCAGTTAACTGACTATTATTAAAAACGTATTCGTATGCAGCTTTAGCAGCAATAATTTCTTCTTTTATATTTACAGAATAAATTGGTTTACCCTGAGCATCTGTTTTAAGAAAAACTTTCCAAGGCTTGCCATTATATTTTTTATTTAAATGTTCTGTTATATCCCGCATAGCTGCGCTAAGTTTACGCACAATTGCGTTAGCTTTAGGATCACTTAACGCTGCTCTTGTAACAGCGTGAACAAGCTCGTGCACATAAGATTCTTTGGCAGACGGTGTAACTAAGTTTAAAGGTATACTTTTACCAATATTTATATAAATTCTGTCGTCTACTTGTTTACCGTAAGAAGTGTCACCTTGCTCACGCATGTAAAGCTCGTAGTTGTCAGTTGATTTAATAACTTGTGATATTACTCTACGCATTATTCCACGTAAGTGTGAAATATGTTCAGGAGAGTTAGGCTGGTTACCTGTATTGCTAGTACCGTTTATAGTATCAAAAACATTTTCTATGGTATCTGCACGTAACGCACCAGCAGGTTGCATACCAATATCATTTTCGTTACCAGGAACCATAGACCCTAATGGGTCGTTATTTAAAAGATTCTCTTGAGAATCTTGCAGATTTTGATCGGCAAGTAACTTGTCCATGTTTTCTTCTTCTTGGACTCTCTCTTGCTCTAATATTTGTTTACCTTCATCGCTGTAGTAATCATTTTCTACAACATCACCACTGTTAATTACGTTCTTTATTAAATCAACAAAACCATTTAAATCAATATCGCCTTCTATTCCTAAAGATTGTAATTGCTCAATTCCTATATCTTGTAGCATTCCATCTAGAGTTCTACCTCCTTTAGATGGAAACAACCCGTAAAAAGGAAACTCAGACGACTTAGTGTTTAACTCTTCGTCTTGAAAGCCAGATTCTTCAGCGCTCTTTTTGTCTATACCACCCATTTTAGCCATTAAAGACATGAGCCCATCAGTTTCTTTTGGTTCTTTATAATTTCTCTTAAGTTTTTTAGGTTTTTCTGCTGTGTTTTCTTCAACACCAGGTAGTTGTAATTGAACTGGAGTAACGCCATCTAACGACAACGCAGTTTCTGCGTTTAAATTAGCTTCTACTAGATAGTTAGTATTAGGCATACCCATGTGGTCTACAGAAACAATTCTTGAAAAAAATTCTTCTCGTTGATTTTCAATAACATCATTTTCTGTGTCTAAATTTTCACGCATTTCTTTAAATAATTCACGAGCTTTAGCACGATCAAGATTATTGTTTAAATCTAATAATTCAAACCCAGATAAGTATTGTTTAACAAAATAATCTTTTTTATTAAATGAATCTGTATCTTGTGATATAAATTTTAAAAATTCCATAGTATGTCCAGAATCTTTAACTGATTCACTATCTAATGTATCCATAACTTTACTAAAGTTTGAATATGTTTCACCAAAAATAGAAAATTCCTTACTTCTTTCTAAAACTTTTTTGTTGTATAAACGTGATGCACCTACAGACACTCCTATGCTTGCGTACACTGCATCAAAAGCAGACATAACGCTATAAGCTTCCATAACGCCTCGTATAATAGCGTCATCTAAGCTTTGTACAGATACTACAAATGAACGAGCACCTTGATTCTCTGTAGTTTCAGTTGCTGCTCTCATTGAAGCAGACTTTCTCTGCATTGTTATTTTAACTTTATTGGTGTCAGACTCAGGTAAACGAGTTCTACCCCCACCTAGAGCAGCTAGCCCTTCTTCTGCTAATAAAGAATCTGGTGTAGGCAAATAAGGTGTTAACGCTTTTAAAGCGGGATTAGCATAAATTTCTTTTAATTTAGCTGGAGTAAGCGCATCTTGTCCCCCTATAGCATCTATAGCTCTTTTCATTTCCCATCTGTAATACCAAGACATGATGTTAACCATCTTGTTCATGGAGTTTGCATGAGGACGCATGCCAGTATCTGATGCTAGTTCTGTTTCTAACGTTGTTCCGTAAACTCGCTCTAAAGCTGTTTCATACGAATTTAACAACTTAGCTGGTAGTGGATCTTTAGATAAATCAAGATTTGTTATGTAATTGTTTATTTGTAATTCCAAATCAGTCGAAGAAATACGTGGATTAGATAGTTTAATTAGATTACTAAATATTTCTCTACGCTCTAAAACATTATCTTCAACTTGCGCTTTGTATAAACGCTCATGCAATACACGCAATTGCCCTGTAGCTGAATCGTACATAAACGATTTAATTAAAGTAGCGTACTGAGCCATATAACTACCCTGCATAATAATTGGCTTAGTAGCATCACGATCTAACTTGACTAGATTTTCAACTGGAGAATATTTTTTATTTGATGCAAGATAATTTTTTACTCGTAGTTGCCAAGGCTTTAACAACATTGTGTATACGTCTTCATTGTTTAATGAATCTTTACGATACTCAGGAATAGTTAAATTGTATTTGCCTGTTTTTTCATCACGTAAAAATATACCACCAGTAGATAATCTAATAAGACTTGATTTGTCTAGCGCACCAAAGTTCATCATAGTAAGCATTACACCACTGGTGATTGCGTCAGTTTCAATAGCTAAATCAGTTTTAAAAGATGCATCATTATTACTAACAGCATTTAAGTAACTACCTAATGCTTGCAAGCCATCTAAGCCATGTGCTTTTAAGCCCCTTGATGCTAAAAAATCAGACACTTCTTGTGTGTAACCATTAAAGTACACTGACAATGCTGCTTCTTTGTAATCTATGTCTTTAATTAAGCGAGCAAATTCTGCAACAATTTCGTCATGTTTACCGTGGTCAATCTTAACGTTTTTGCTTAGTGCTTGAACAACAGCATACTTAAAGTATTGTAAGTTTCCTTTGTTACCACTTAATTCTACATCTACTCTAAATCCATCGTTAGATTTTTCAGAATAATTATCTGAATATATTAAATGACGTACTAATTTAGACGCTTGGTAACTAAAACCAGTTTCATTTACAGTGTGGCGACCATTTTCACCAGTGTTGTACGAAAAGTAGAATGGATTAGCCGCACCGCTTTCTACGTGTTGATCGTAAAACTCAAATACACCTTCTATCTCGTTCATAATACCTAAATTACGACCTCTATCACCTGCTTGTAAGTACAGAGGACGGTTATCAATGTCGTACATAAACCCTTGGAGTTGTTTAAAAAACTCTGTAGCGTCTTCTCTTGAAGTCTTAGTAGGGTCTAACAAGTAAAGCATTTCAGGTTTAAATTGCCATTTAGTTCTGTTAGCTCTTTCTAAAGATGCACGTACTTTTTTAGGTAATGGTCTGTCAGACTTTAAATACTTTGCAACTTTGCTTACAATTTTAGGTTTAGTGCCAGGGTATTTACTGCGTAACTCAGTTCCAGATATTTTCTTTAACAAATTAGTATATGCTGTAGAAAATTTAGGCGAAGTAAGTTTAAGAAATCTTTCAACTTGTGGAGTAGGTACTTTAAACCCATCGCTGTTAACTGCGTCTTTTACTGTAGCAACTTGAATGAAAGCAATCTGAGGATCAGTTGCTTGATCTGTCCCCTGGTAAGTATAAATATCGCTTGCAGATATAAAACTTTTTATTAGTATGCCATCTGCAATCATGTTTTGAACAGCAGCCATACCGAGAGAACTTATCATCCTAGCTTCATATATGGATAAAGAATCGTCATTTAACTGCAATCCAAGTTGGCGATAAATATCTCTGCCAATTGAATCAACGATGCTAGTGTACAAACCACCTGCATTACGTAGTTTTTCTAAAGTATTTTCTTCAATTGTACGAGCAGTACCTTCGTTAGAAGCAATTCTATTAATGTCGTCAGGCGTATTATAAAGTGTGCCTTTACCTTGAGTAGCTACCCAATTAATACCAGCCATGTTTATTATGTTAATAACGTTTGGATCAAAATAAGATCTAACATACCCACGTTTGTTTATTTTCATGCCTTTTGCAAGAAGCAACATAGGAAATTGTAAAACTACTTTAAGTGTTCCGTTTACAGGAAATCTTTCGTTAGGACTGTAAACATTAGATGGGTCAGATAATGATTCAATTGTCTTAGGCATGCTCTTAGTTAATCTATCATTCATTTGTGCAATAACAGCTAGCAATTGTGTTTGCTTAGTGTCTAAAGCAAGATTACCTAATATCTTTTTGTAATTAACAAAAAAGTTTTTAATGTTGTTTAAATAACTTTTTCCAGTTAATGATTCTTCAGTAACTACAGTTTCTGTTTCTTCTACAATTACTGCATCTTCTGTAACTTGTGTTTCTTTTGTAACTTCAACGTTCTCTAAAACACTTGCCAAAGTTTCTACTTTAGCCATCTTTTTTGAAGAAAAAATATCACCTAACCAGGTAGTAGGATCTAAACCCAGGGAAACAATTACACCGTTAGCTACTTGACCTGCTTTACCAAACATTCTGTTAACAGCTGTTTGATCTACTACTACGTCTTCTATTTTACTTGGAAAAAGATCATCTTTAGTGTTGTGTACTAAAGCAGGGTTTAATGCAACTTTAGGTATTTTCTTTTCTAATTTTGTTTGATAGTTTTTAAGTTGAGTTATTTCTTTGTTAATATTAGTAAGGGCTTTATCGTTTTTTTTATTCGTTTGTTCAATCGCTCTTAAATACAAATTAGCTAATCTTGTTGCAATTTTTGAAAGACCTTCATTAATTTCATCTGCAATAACTTGTTGTTCTTCATTTAAACGTGATTCAACTAAAGCAACAATTGGTTCTTGATCTACTTTTTCTGCTACAACAGGTGTAGCAATTTTAGGTTCTGTAACAGTTTCTGTAACTACTTTTTGTTTAACAGGTGCTGTTTCTTTTACTGCAGGTGCCTTAGCATTTTCTGCTATCTGTATAGCATCTTGTTCTTTAGTAGTGTCTTGAACACCAGGTAACTTCTTAGCTGATTCTTCTACATTTTTAGTTTCTTCAACAACAACTTCAGCTGTATCTGCAACCAAATTATCCACACTTGTATCGACAACTTCATTTGTACTAGGAGTACTTTTAACTTCAACTTTAACTTCGTTAACATTTGTAGTACCTGCATTATTCTCAGTTACAATTGGGTCTACTGTTGGTGCAGTTACAGTATCAACTGGTTGTACATTAGTGGCTTTTGTTATTGTTTCTACAGTTTCATTAGTAGCAGTTGCTACTATATCTGCCATTTTATTGTAAGCAGCTATAATGTTTGTTTCATCATTAGCCATTTGTTCTACAAGAGCAGCTGTGCTCTTAGGACTAGAAGGTTTATATGTATTGTAAAACCATTCTTTTTTACTGTCGGTAAACTTATCAAAACCAAAATTAGCGTAATTAATAGTGAATCTGTTTATTTTACCTGCATCATTTCTAACTGTTCCGTCTTTATTTTTACTTTCTACAAGATCTACACCTTCAGGAAGTACAAGAGAATCGTTAGATATGTTTGGATCTGCTATTCCTGCATTGTATACACCAATAGCTTTAAACGTTTTAACTTTAAAAGAATGATAATCTGCCCATCCTTTTAAATCAGCAAGTTTAGCTAACGCTTTTGCAGGAGTTTTGCTAGCAAGAGTTTTAGTAATTTCACTAAAGTACGTATTTAAACCTTTGTATCTTCCGTCTTCATCAGTGCCTTCTATTACCTGGGTACTAACTTCTTCTATAGACAGGCGCAAAGCAATATAATCGTCAATCTCTTTGCTTTCACCGTCTTTAATACCAAGCTTTTCTTTAGCTTCTGTCATTTCTGCAGCAGTAAGAGCATCTTTACTAGCTACATTTATAAGAGGAGTAGATAGCAATATGTCATTTTTTAATTTAGCTTTATCAGCTTCAGTAATATTTTCAGATGTAAATTTTGATAACTCAGCTGCTACTAATTTGGTTGCCTCTAACTGATCTACTTTGTCTACTTCAGTGAGTTGATTGTACAAATTTGCTACGGCATCATTCTTTTTAAGAGCCATATCAAGATAATCTGTTTCTGCTTTATTAGGTGTTAATCCTGCATTTTCGTCCTGCTTAGTTTGTTCACTAGCAGCTACTGCTAAAGCATTAAACTCATCTAGGTATTCTTCAGTAATCTCAGCAGTGCGCTCTTCTGAACTAAGCTGATGAAATTTACTGTCACGTATAAATTTAATAAATTTTATTCTAGGACTATCAGGTGCTTTTTCAGCTTGTGGTAAATTAACGCCGTCTGTAGATGTGCCTTCTTCTGATTCTACATCTTCTATAATAACTGCAGCTAATTCAGCTTGCTGTTTAAGTGTTTCTAAACCAGTATCAAATGCTCCAGCTGCTTTTAATGTAGCTCCTTTTACTACTTCTGCAGTGCCTGCTACGGTAGCGGTAGTTCCACCCATACCAGCTGCAACAAAAGCTACGTCAATGAAACGATCAACTACTTCTTTTTTATCATAAGTAGCCCCTTCTTGAGCAGCCGTATCCATTATTAATGCTTCTTGGACTACTTCAGTTCCTGATTCCCATAAAGATGCGCCTAGAATTTTCTTAGCAACACCCTTAGCAGCATCTTTGTAACCTTTTTCTACCAGGCGTTTAATTATCTGATCGCCAGTCATACGAGAAAGTAAGTTTTTGGGGATTACTTTACTAGCACCAAACCTATCTAATATGCTTATTAAAACTCCTGTACCTATAGCACTTGCATCGTTTATTTCTACACCTTTATCTTCCATCTCTAGGGCAGTCTCACCAACGCCCATAGCAAATGAAGTAGTAAGTGTGGCTCCACTAATAAACAAAGCAGCAGGAGCACTAAATGGAGCTGTAATAGACGCTGCCAGACCGCCAGCTAATGCAACACCAGATGTAGCAAGGTTCTCTTGCATCATTTCCCAAATACGGGAAAGCGCGACACCTGCACCTTGGTCATTAAACATATCACGAACAGATCCACCAGTTGAATCAGACCTGTACGCTCCTTCTTCTAAATCAATTTCTTGTTGGTCAATAACAGATTGGCCCCAAGTTTCTACATCTTGGTTGTCCATAAATGACCCAACAGTACGAGCTCCTGCTCCAATCATCTTTTGTGCTTGATCCACAGACATACCAGCAGCACTGTCTCGTTCTTTTCCTTGAACTTCTGATAAGTTAAAATCAGTTCCGTCTGGAGCTGTACCTAACATAATCCTTTTTAAGTTAGTTGTTTCAGCTATATTATTTAATTTTGTTTGAGCAGCTTGTTCTACTGTAAAAGATTTTTTAAGATTAAAATCACCTACCCCTATTAATGGATCTTCCGTAATTAATGGATTTGCTGCTACAGGGGCTACAGGAGCTAGAGGTGCTGCAACAGGTGCAGGAATGTTTGCATTTAAAGCAGTAGGTGCAGTAATTGCAGAACTACTATTTGGATGAGTTAATGAAGTTTGTAGCAAACTTAACTTTGACATAATTTTATCCATAAAATAAAGGGGCAATTAAGCCCCTTTATTGTGTTAGAAAGATGCTTTGATACATCATACTATTTTTTAAGTTAACTTCCTACAAGCTCTGCACATAGTCAATAACTCTTTGCATATCATTTTGTGGCACACCTAAATTAGTAAGCTTTTGTGTTAAAGCATTTACATTAACTGATACTGCTTGACCCATTGCAGTGTTAGTTGCCTGAGAAGATGTAACGCTATTAACTAAAGCTTTCATAGCAGTTACTCCGCCAGTAGGAAAATACTTATTAGCCGTAACTTGGTTTAATGCATTAGTTATTGTTGTAATATTATTATTAACTGCATTTTGATTAAGACCTGGGTTTGGAATACTGCCTAGAGTAGAGCTTTGATTTTGTAGCGACTGAGCTAACTGCGCTTTTAACCCTTGTATTGTATTACTTACAGTTGTTGGAGCACTATTAAATTGTGATGTGCCAGTAGACCAAGGGTTTGTAATAACTGTGTTAACTCCTAAAGCAGGAGCAGCAACACTAGTATTAGTATTAGCACCACCACTAGCACTAGTTACTATTCCTGATGCGGGAGCTTGCAACATGTTTACTTGTGTCATTGTGTTAGCAGTACTACGCACACCTTCTAATGTTTGATACTTTCCTAAGATACTATTCTTGCGAATTGTGTGTTGCAAACCAGCTTGTACTTCTGTTGATTTCCAAGCAGTATACGCACTTCTCTTTCTAAGAAACTCTTGATCAGAAGTGTTTTCACCAATTTGCCTACCAAGTTCAGCTATTAGCGTTGCTCTATTATCAATCTTATCGTTTCCTAACAATAATACTTCAATAGCAGCTTTATACTGAAAATCTGTAATTAATGATTTATCAATTGGTTTATCATTTGCGTCTTTTAATACAACTTTTCCACTTTGAATATCAGAAATTACATCTTTAGTACCGCTAGCACCTATATCCCAAGAAATAAAATCAGGGCCCCAGTTTGTATTCACTCTTGCAGTAATAAATTCTTTAACAGTTTTTCCGTCATCTAACGCAAAAGCAAATTTATCTGAAAAATCGGCATGGTCTTGAATAGATTCATATGCATTTTGGGCGTCACTAATAGCGGTTTGCATAGTTTGTGCAGAAGTTGCTATCTCTACATCATAGTTGGTTTTATTCTCTCCAGTTAAAGCAGTTTCTTCTTTTTTAATACTTTCATTTAATTCTACAGCTGCATCTACTTGTGTAGCATCATACCCTTCAGTATTTAACCTAGCTCTAAGATTCTTTTCTGCTTCTTTATTAGTAGGTGGTTGTTTCCAACCTTCTTTTATTATTGCTTCTTTTAATAAAAGTCGTACGCTCGCAGGAGCATATGTATCAATTACTAAATTACCATTGCTATCTCTTTTTGCAAATTGATCTGCCCCTGGTACACTAGCTATAGCTTTATCTACTGCAATACCATTATTTTTATTAAAATTTTCTATGTCAAGATTAAAATCAATTGTAAGATCTTGTAATGATGCAGCATCTGCGCGTACCTTACTTCCTGCAAATAATTGATCTACTTTGCCTATGTTTATTTTAGTACCGTATTTTAATGCAAATTCTGGAGATGCAATACGTTCCCTTAATTTGTTTGTTTCAGCTTGACCTCTGCTAGCTGCATCACTAACTAAATCAGCTACATCTTTATCAAATTTAGCTTGTTGATCTGCAAATACAACTTTTTTACGATCTTCTAAAATTTTAGTTTGTTGAGCAAAAAACGGGCCATTGGTATCTATCTTTTTACTTAAGTTTTCAATATCTGAAATTGATGATAAATTAAGTGCTTCTAAATAAAGACTGTTAGTAACACCAGTTTCATCTTGATTTCTTTGTTCTTCCGTACTTTTTTTAGCATCAGAAATTAACTGACTAAAATTTACTTGTGGATATTTTTCTTGAGCTTTTGTTAATGCGATGTTGTATGCTTCTCGCCCAGTCATGTCTGTGACACCAGCGTCTAGCAAAGCAAGGTCTTCAGAAACTTTTTGTGTCTCACGAGCAAGCGCAACTTTTTGCTCACTTTCAAGAGCGGCTCTTTTAGCAACTGCTCCGTCATCAACTCCTTTTATTGTTCCTATTGCTGTTGTGAGATCTGCATATGATTTTCCTCGGTTATCGAGTCCAAATTGAATTGTTTCTTGTTGTGTTCTTTTCTCTTTTGCAGATCTTGAAGCATCAGCTACGCTAGTTATCTGACCAGAAATATCTAAAAAAGAATTATCTGTATTTGCTTGAGTTAGTTCTGCTTGTCTTGCTGCAAAATCTTCAGGAGTTTTAGATTCAGCCATTCGTTGACTAAAGTTTTCATTAAACTCTTGCTGAAATTCATTACGCATTACACCTTGTTCTTTATCAAATGACGCACTTAAAGCATCAGCATCAATACGCTTACCATACCCTTCTAAACCAGAAGCAGATATGTCACCTTGCATAGCATTAAGTGAATCTAAATCAGTAGCGCTTTCTAGCCTACGGCGAAGAGCAGCAGTGTTAACATCGCTGTCTTCTTGCAAGCGGCTTTCTACGCCTTTATCGTATGATTTTAATCCATCAGAGGCTGCATCCATTGCTTTAGAAAACAAATCACCTGCACTAGTTAAAGCGTTCACTGAAGTAGTGCCGCTTGGTGCAGTCATTTGTGTCCATTTAGGTGCGGAATATGCCATTGTGCTTACCTCTATGTTTAGCGTACTGTTCTACGTTCTTGTCCAACACCGCGATTTCTCACGTATTCATCGGCAGCACTACCTGCCTGATTAACATCCATACCAGACTCTAAGTTACGTCTACGCTGTCTGTCATACAATTGATCGTTAACTGTAGCAACTTGGTTACCGTATTGTTTGTTAAACGAATCACGCCTAAAGTCTAAATCAGAGGCAGCTAATTTTCTTTGCTCGTTACCAAGATATAAACCACCAAGTGCTTTAAACGCAGATATACCTGTGTCAGCATAACCACCTTCCCCAAAAAACCCAATGTCTGTT